>Ga0123357_10000622_pt1 | contig 35183 bp, 22 predicted proteins | sample TergutEmb28metaG_FD_89873 | JGI IMG/M metagenome (GOLD analysis project Ga0123357, IMG submission 89873) | Embiratermes neotenicus P4 segment gut microbial communities from Petit-Saut dam, French Guiana - Emb289 P4 | ecosystem: Host-associated > Arthropoda: Insects > Digestive system > Gut ... | reverse complement strand
CTCGTCGGCGGAGACGTGGGTGGCGTGGTCGGCGGACTCGTCGGCGGCGTAGTCGGAGGACTCGTCGGCGGAGACGTGGGTGGCGTGGTCGGCGGACTCGTCGGCGGCGTAGTCGGAGGACTCGTCGGCGGAGACGTGGGTGGCGTGGTCGGCGGACTCGTCGGCGGCGTAGTCGGCGTCGATGTCACCGTCAATCTGGCGCTGCTGGGATCCGACGTGACATCCAGGACAGACGGTTGCCCCGTTCCCAACACCACGGAGACCGACCCCGACACCACAGCCGTGTTGTCCACGAAGCCAGCGGTCATGTCCGCGTCCGTCACGGTGTAGAGGGCCGTACACATGGTGGACTCCCCCGGCGCCAGACTCTGCCCCGACACCACACTCCCCACCACACACGACGCATCCTGCAACGCGCCGGAGCCGGAGAAGGCCGTCTCGACGATCGCCAGATCCCCCACCGCGACCGAGCCCACATTGGTGACCTCGTACTGGTAACTCACCTGCTCGCCGACGGCGCCGGCCGTGGTCGGCGACACGCTCTTGGTCATCATCAGCCCGGCCACGTCCGTGGTCACGCACCCCGCACACGTCGACCCCAGTCCGGGGCGTCCCTGATCAGGGGTGTCCGCGGGGAAGACCGAGTTGAAGACCACGGAGTCCCCTCGCTGACCGTCAGGGAGGACCGTGGCCGTGTAGCTCACCGTGGCCGACTGCCCCGGATCGATCACCCCGGAGATCATCATGTCCTGGCCGACAACCTGAGTCGTGAGTCCCGTGCTCGCCGTGATCGGCCCCAGGGTCGCGTCGTCGAGCAGCGCGCTCAGATCGTCCACGTGATCGATCACCGCAGGGACGATGCCCGGATTGGTCAGCGTGATCGTGTAGGCCAGCTCCGTGCCCGCGAGCACCACGGAATCGGCGGGGCTGACCGCCTTGGCGATGGTCACGAGCGGGACGGGAACGGGCACGACCTCGATCGTCGCCTGGGCCTGGTCGTTGCTCGGATCGGTGTCCGCCTCGCCGTGGGTGGAGACTCCCTGGATCGCGTAGGTCGTCCCCGCTGGGCCCGTCACCCGTGCGATCAGGTCGTACGACACGGACTCCCCCACGCCGAGCCCGTCCACCTGGCACACCATCGTCGCGCCCGTCATCGAGCACGACACCTCGCGCGTGAGCCCGTCCGTGGACCCGGACAGGGTGGCCGACACGTTGCTCAACCCTCCAGGGACCTGCCAGGCCATCTGCACGGCGGTCGCGTCCATCGGCCCGTTGTTGGTCAGCGTGGCGGTGAATCCCACTTGCCCACCGGGATAGACCTGCCGGGAGTCCGGGGTGATCGACACACCCACGTCCGTGGCCTGGGTCAACGCGACCTGGGCCGAACTGGGATCGGACACCACCGGCACGCCTAAGGCCATCCCGGAAGCCGTCGCCTGGTTGGTGAGCCAGTCATCCAAGAAGTCGTGCAGCTGGACGGCATAGGTCGCGGCACAGGTCGTGGACGCCCCGGGATCGAGCTGTGTCGACTCGCACACCGGCGCCGAGAGCGTGCCCGCCCCGGAGAAGTCGGTGTCAGAAATGCCCACGTCGCCGACCGGCACACTACCGTCGTTCGTGACGAGGAAACGATAGGTCACCACCTGACCCGCCAAGGTCGCCACCGTCGGTGATGCCGTCTTCGCCAGCGCCAACCCCGCCACCCTCGTGGTGACGCAGGTCGGACACTGGCTCGTTGGCGTGTCGATCGTGGGGCGCTCGCCTGGCGGCGTGTCACCCGACGACACAGCGTTGAACAGGACAGAGTCGCCGCGTTCTCCGTTAGCTTTCACCCTGACGGTGTAAGTAACGCGACCGCTCTGCCCTGGGTCCACAGTCCCCGTGATAGCAAGATTATCGCCCCCATAGACGCCCGCGTCAAGACCTGGGTCGGCGGACACCGAGACCAGGTCGGCGTCGTCGACCACGCCGGACAGATCGTCCACGTGGTTCACGACGGCGGGCGCCGGTCCGATGTTGGTCAGGGTGATGGTGTACGTCAGGAGCGTCCCCGCCGTGACGACGGGGTCCGTCGGACTGACGCTCTTCGCCATGATCAGGGCCGGCACAGGCGCCGCGACCACGGTGACGACGTGGTCGGCCTGGTCGTTGCCAGGATCGGTGTCGGCCTCGCCGTGGGTGACCACGCCCGTGAGGGTGTACGTTGTTCCGGCTGGCCCCGCGGCCGCGCCGGTGATTCCGAAGCTGGCCGACTGCCCGGGCCCCAGATCCCCCACGACGCAGGTCAGCTGAGATCCCGTGAGGACGCACGAGGGCGCGGCGGCGACGCCGGTGTCGGCACTGCTCAGTGTGCCGACCACGTCGGACATCCCCGCGGGGATCGTCACCGTCATCTGGACGCCCGTGGCCGCCCCCGGACCGTTGTTGGTCACCGTGGCCGTGAATGCGGCCTGCCCGCCGGGATAGACCTGGGACTGGGTCGGGGCGAAGGAGACGCCGACATCCGTCGCCGCCCGTACCCCCACGTCGGCCGTGGACGGATTCGAGGTGATGGTCTGCGACCCCGCCAGGCCCGTCGCGGTGGCCGTGTTCTCGATCTGGGCGCCGGTCAGGTCCGACGCGGCGACGGTGTAGGTGGACCAACAGATCGTCCGCTCCCCCGGCGCCAACGTGGTCGTCCCGCAGGTGATCGCCGACATGGCGCCCGCCCGCGTCCCGAGGGAGTCCTGGACGGCCAGACCGTCGACGCTCGTGCCACCCGTGTTCGTGACGGCGAACTGGTAGGTGATCTGATCCCCGGCCAGGCCGACGGAGGTCGGCTGGGCGGTCTTCACCAGGTCGAGGGCGGCGACAGGGGTCCAGGTGCAGGGGCCGCACTGGGACGCCGGGGTGTCGATCGTGGGCCGATCGGCGGCAGGAGTGTCCCCCGCCGCGACGGCGTTGAACAGGACGGAGTCCCCCCGCTGGCCGTCCGGGTTCACGGTCACCGCGTAGGTCACCGTGGCCGTCTGCCCGGCGTCCACGCTCCCGGTGATGAGCAGATGCCCGCCGACGAGTTGGGCTGTGACGCCTGGCGAGGTGGTCATGGCGACCATGGTGGCGTCGTCCAGGACTCCCGTGAGGTCGTCCACCTCGTCGACCGCTCCGGCGGCCGTGCCCGAGTTCACGATACTGACCGTGTACGACACAGCGTCCCCCGGGCTGACCGCTCCCGTCGCCGGGACGACGCTCTTGGAGACGTTCAGAGCCGGGGTGGGGACGGCCACGACGTCGACCTGGGCGCTGGCCTGGTCGTTGGTGGTGTCGGGGTCCGTACGGTCCTGGGTGACGCTGGCCGTCACCGTGTACGTCGAGCCAGCGGGCCCTGCGGCCGTGCCGGTCAGATCATACGAGACCGTGTCCCCGACGGGCAGTGCCCCGATCAGGCAGGTGGCGGTCGTGCCCGTCACCGTGCAGGTGGAGTCCGGTGTCAGCCCGGTGGACGCGCTCCTCAGCTGGAGGGCGGAGACGGTCACCCCGGAGGGGATCTGCCAGGTCAGGGCCACGCCGGTGGCGGGCCCAGGACCGTTGTTGACCACCGTGCCGACCATGGCGAACTCGCCGTCGGGATACACCGAGGCCGTCGCGGGGCTCACCGCCACGGACAGGTCGGCCAAGGGCGGCGGGACGACCGGGTCGCACGTCTCGGACACGTTGTTCGACGCGTCCGGGTCCTGGGACCCCGACCCGACCACAGCGGTGTTGCACATGCTGTCGGCCGTCACGCCCGCGTCCACGAGGAAGCTCACCGTGGCTGTGGCCGAGTCGCCGACGCCGAGGGTTCCCAATCCGCATTCGACCACGGGCGAGCCCTCGGTCTGCTCGACAGCCGAGCACGTGGACGAACTCGACCCCGGCTGGAAGGTCATGCCGTCGGGCTGGGTGTCTGAGACCAGCACGTCGTCCGCGATCGAGGGCCCCGCATTGCTCACGCTCACCTCATAGCTCACCGGCTGGCCGGCGACGAGGGGATCTGGGGAGAGGAGGGTCTTCGTCACACTCAGATCCGAACTGCGCTGCACCGTGACGGAGACCGAGGAGACGTTGTTGGCCAGGTTGATGTCGCCGACGTCCACCGTGCCGGGCGAGTGGGCCTGGTCGGTGCTGGAGTGGGTGCCCACAGTGGCCGTGTACGTGCCGCTCGCGTCGTCGGGGATGCTCATGGTGACGCTGGACACGGCCGACTGGCCGGGCAGGAAGACCATGTACCACGGCGTGGCGGGGATCGACTCGCAGTGCAAGGAGTACTGGACCGGGGTCCCCGAGGTGGTCCATGTGCAGATGTTGCCGGGCACGTCGGTCGAGATCGGGACGAAGCCGGGCGGGAAGGTGGCGTCGGCGAAGGGGAAGTTCGCGATGGACGGCCCCGCGTTGGACGAGAAGGCCCCGAAGGTCACGGTCCCCCCGGCGACCGGGTTCGGCGTGTTCACGTACGTGGAGATCGAGACGTCCATCTGGGCGTCGAGCCATGCCGACGCCGTGGCTGCGTTGTTCGCGAGGTTGGGATCGACCTGGCTCGCCGCGTCGGGCGCCACCGTCGCCTGGTTGACGATCTGACGCGGATAGGTGGGGTACTGGTCGCAGCCCGGAGGATTGGGAGCGCTCGTGGGATCCCACGGAAGGGACGGATCGCCGGGCACGCAGCCCGGGCCGGTGCCGGCTTGCCGGTCGTCCATGGCCGACGACATGGCCACCACGCGTACCACCTGGGCCTGACCGAACGTCAAGGGAGGCACCGAGCAGGTGACGACCTGGGGGGAGGCGGGCGCGGCGGGCGCCGGGGGGACCACCTGGCATCCGGGGGAACTGGCCGTGTTGAGGGTCAGCCCTTGGGGCAGGGTGTCGGTGATCGTGGACGCCCCCGAGTCGGAGGGTCCGAGGTTGACCACGGTCAGGGTGTAACCCACCTGGCCGCCGACGTAGAAGACAGGTGTGAGGTCGCTCGCCTGAGAGGAGCCGGGGTCGACCATCTTGAACAGGCGCAGATCCGATTCCGAGTCCACCGCGACGTCGACGCTGGAGGAGACCTCCTCGCCCGGGTTGGTCGAGGTGCTGGCGTACGCGGTGTTGGGGATGTCGGCCCCGGACACGTCGGAGTCGGTCCTGCCCCTGACGATGACCGTCACGCGGTTGCCCGGCACGGTTCCCCACACGCCAGGGATGGTGCCGATCGCGCACGAGAACTGCGAGTCGTCGGTCGTGTCGATGGCGCAGGTCCCCTGGGAGGTGGACACGTTGGTGGCGTGGAAACCGGCGGGAAGCTGATCCGTGACGACCACGTCACGGGCGTCGGCCCAGGACAGGCCCTGGGTGTACTGGACGTCCCGGGGGTCCTGCCACACCTGGACGGAGTACACGAACGAGGTCCCGGCGATCAGGGCGCCGTTGTCGCCGTCGCCCGGCTGGGCGGTCTTGAGGATGGACAGGCCCGCTTCTCCGGCGGTGATCGCGAGCGGCGCCTCCTTGGTGTTGTCCGTCAGGTCAGGCTCGTAGGTGGTGGTCTGGGCTTGGACGATGGCCGAACCAGACGTGGGCAGCGCAGAGTTGTGGACCATCATGAGGACGCTGACGGTGACCGAGTCGCCCGGATCGAGCGTCGACCCCTTGGCGCCGTTGTCCAGGGCGCACGCCAGGTCGTCCTGGACGATCTGGCAGCCGGTGCCGGTCGTGACCCAGGCGGATGAGGAATTCCACCAGATCAGGACGGGATCGGTGTTGTTGGCCGTGACGCCGGACATGGGCAGATCGTCGTTGAGCAGCAGCGACGTGTTCTGCGCTGTGGCCGGGCCCGTGTTGGTGATCGTCATGGTCAGCCAGACGAAGGAGGCGGCGGGCGCCGACGTGATCGACTGGTTGGCGGGCGGCTGGTTCATCCCCTGGTACGGCTGCCACGTGACGTCGGTGACCTCGATGTTGGTCTGGGCGACGACGGGGGTGGTCAGCGTCGTCTGATTGTTGGCCAGCGACGGGTCGGTCGTGGAGCCTGTGACCTCCGCGGTGTTCGAGAGGGTGTCGCCAGTGGACAGATCCGGGGCGATCTGGACCTCGAGGGTGAGGACGAGGTCGGCCCCGCCGTCGGGGATCAGCGTCGGGACGCAGGAGACCGACTGGGGATCGGTGGCGTCGGCGGCGCATCCGGACGAGGTCTGGGAGCCGGGGCCGGCGGGGATGAGGGAGACCCCCGGAGGAAGGGTGTCCGTCACGGTGGCGGTGGAGTCGTCGGGTCCGGCGTTGGCGACCGTCAGGGTGTACACCGCCGTGCCACCGGCGCGCAGGGTGGCCTGGTCGACCGTTTTGGCGATCGACAGGTCCGCGAGGGCGCCGGCGTCCATGGTCCATGACGCGGTGTCGTCCCCTGTCAGCGAGGAGGGCTCGGTCGGGGAGGCCACGGTCACAGTCTCGGTCATGGCCGACGCCGCGTTGACGGTCGAGACCGTGTAAAGGTCGATGACGACGTCGTTGGACACGCCCACGCCGATGTCGCCCAACGCGCAGGTCCACAGGGTGTGGTCCGGGTCCGAGGTCGGCGAGAAGGAGGGGTCGCAGGTCGCCCCGGCGGGAAGCCCGTCGGGCGGAGTGGCGGCGTCCATCACGAGCCCGGCGGGGATCTGGTCCTCCAGGGTGACGTCCCGGGCCACCGAGGGCCCGTTGTTGTGGATCCTGATGGTGTACGTGACCGGGGTGCCCACCAGGGGCAGGCGGCTCCGGTCGGCCGTCTTCGTCACCGAGATGTCAGCGACGCCCTGCACCGGGGCGTCCGCCGTGGCGGTGTTGGAGGTCAGGTCGGGGTCGTCGGTGGTCGCCGACACGCTCGCGGTGTTGCTGATCGTTCCCGTGGCGCCAGGGTCGACCGTGCCGGTGATGGTGACGGTCGCGGTCGCGCCGGGGGAACCGGAGATCGTGGACGCCGGCAACACGCCGATGGCGCAGTCGACCTCCTGGCCGGTGACCGCGCACGTCCCACGATCGGTGGTCGCCTGGATGCCCGTCACCGTCGCGGGCAGGGTGTCGGAGATGGTCACGCCGTCCGCGTTCGAGGGGCCGTAGTTGGTCGCCGTCAGGGTGTACGTGACGGGACCGCCCGCCGTCAGCGTGGCGGGGCTGACCTCCTTGTCGAGTCGGACGTCGGCGCTGGGGGGCGCGACAGTGATGGTCGCGTCGGCGGTGTTGTTGCTCAGATCGGGGTCGACCGTGCCCGAGGACACGGTGGCGCTGTTGGTGATCGTGGCGCCCTGCGTCGCGTCCGGGCCGAGGACTCCCGCCACGACGACGGTCGCCGACTCCCCCGGCCTCAGGCGGGCGATGACGCACGTCCCCCCGGTCGTCGACGCCTGTGTGCAGGTCAGGCTCGCGCCGCCGGGCGTCATCGAGGTCAGGCTCAGAGCATCCGTGCTGTCGGGGGCCACCTGGTCGGCGATCTGGACGCCCACAGCATCTGATGGTCCATTGTTCGTCGCCGTCAGTGTGTACGTCACGGATGTGCCCGGCGTGACCGCCGTCTGGTCGGCCGTCTTGGTGATCGACAGGTCGGCCTGCTGGACGATCTGGATCGTGTCCGAGGACACGTTGTTCGTCATGTCAGGGTCGAAGACCGTCGTGCTCACGCTGGCGACGTCGGTCATGGTCGTCAGCGTGGAGTCCGGGGGCATCGTGCCGGACACCAGGATCACCATCGTGTCCTGGTCAAGCAGATCGGGCAGGGAGCAGACGAGTTGGTCCCCCGACCCGGCGGGGGTCTGGATCTCACAGGTCCCGCCATCCGCGGCGCCGCTCAAATCCCACGTCACCCCGGTGAAACCATCAATGATCGGATCAACGACACGTACCCCCGTGGCAGTGTTAGGTCCGTTGTTCGTGACCGTCAATGTCGCCGTGACCGGACTTCCAGCCACATCGACCCTCGGCGACATCGTCTTCGTGATGGACACGTCGGCCCACTCCGCCACCTCAGTCTCCACTGGCGCCACATCATAGGTCGACCCGACTCCCGTGGTGGCGGTCATGTAGCCCAGGTGAGCCATATTCGCGATGACCGTGCCCGCGGCGGAGGGCAGCACGCGGACCTGGAAGGCGTACCCCTGGGAGTCCCCGCCGACGGTGAGGTTGCCGCCCGTGGACGAGGAAGCCCCCGTGCCTATACGTACCCGTACCGCAGATCCAGTGAACTCCCCTTGGTCATCCAGGCTGGCGTCCGTCAAGGGGGTCACTGTCATGCCGAACGGGTCGACCATCCGCAGGGAGCCCGGGACGTACTCCGTCCCCGCCGGAATGGGATCGGTGGAGGTCAGCTTCGTGGCGGGGTCTTGGCCCGTGTTGGCATACCTCACCGTGTACTGCAGGATGTCCCCTGGCTGTGCGGGCGAGTTGCCAGACAAGTCGACGACCGTCTTGGCGGAGGTGGAGAAATCGGGCGCGTAGAGGTCGATGCCGATGCCGAGGACGCCGGGATAGTAGGCGTCGCCGGTCGACGAGAAGGCGAAGGTGGCGCTGGTCGCCCCATTGGGGATCACGCCCGAGGTGCCGAGGTTCTTGATGTCGTAGCCGAGCAGGTTGCGGTCGGCGGGGTTCCCGCTGGTGACGATCTGGCCATAGTAGTCATTCGTGCTGTTGAAGAAGTTGCTGCCCGGGGAGACCGCCGTCGCCAACTGCGTGTTGTTGAGCGTGGTGCGGTCGCCTGTCTGCGACAGGTCGCCCTCGTACGCGACCATGGCCAACTGCGCGTTCACTTGGCCGGAGACGGGGGTCAGGAACCCCGACACCGTGATGGTCTGGGGGCTGTTGTTCCCCACGTTGTTGAACCCGTCGAAGACAGTCAGGTTGCGCAAGGGCATGCCGGGTGCCGAGAACACCACGACGAGGGACCAACCGGCGTACCGATCCTGCCCGGTCCCTCCGACGACGTTGGCGCCCCAGTAGTCGCCGGTGCCGGCCTGCTGCACGATCGTGGTGACGTCGGCGAAGCGCTGATAGGCGTCGCTGCCCGAGGTGAGCGGGCCGAAGAGAGCACCCGGGTCCGAGCTCGCCTGGATGGGGATGTACGCCGACCCGCCCGGGACTTTCAGCGCCATGGTGTTGTAGTCGCCGGTCCCGGCGACGCCGTTGGTGCCGGCCTTGAGGCGGGCGCCCCAGTAGAGGCCGGCCCACAACACGCCATCCCCCGCGGGGAGGTCGAGGTCCGCCATGGACGAGTTGAACGTGGACGGATCGGTGTCGAGGTCGAGGTTGATCATGTTATAGGCATTGTTATTATTGTTCGGCGCCTTGCCGGTCTTGGCCAACGCGCAGTTCGGGTCAGTGTCGGGGCAGGTCATGAGTGTGTTGCCGATCGCCACCAAGGCGCCATTGGCATTGGTGCTGAACCGAGGAAGGAACGGCAGCGTCTGCGCTGCGTTGACCACCTGCGGAATCGCGGCGATCGTCGCCACCATAAGAACCATACTTGCTGCGACTGCGACGAGTTTCCCAATTTTCCTCATCCCGGCTCCTAGAGCGCTCAGAACTGATGTTCACGATCAATGTGAACTCTATCTTATAGCTATTTTCATGTTCTCGGAGTTTTCTTCGTGTATGGATGTCAACCGTGGGGCATGAGCTGTCCATCCACGGTCGCGGGAGTGGTCGCGGGGGCACGAACTGTCCACACCCACCATCGCGGGGGCACGAACCGTGCACACCCACCATCGCGGGGGCACGAACCGTGCACACCCACCATCGCGGGGGCACGAACCGTGCACTTCAACCCAAAAAAGCACGGTTCACGCCCCCCCGATTTCTGCGGGGGCACGAACCGTGCATTTCAGCCCGAAAAAGCACGGTTCACGCCCCCACGACCCACCTCCACGACCATCCCCAGTCGCGGGAGCAGTCGCGGGGGCACGAACTGTCCATATCCGCCCGAAAAACGACTATTCGTGCCCCCACTAAAACCGAGGGGGCACGAACTGTCGACATCAGCCTGGAAACCGACTATTCGTGCCCCCACGCCATCACGGCCACCTCCGGCCACGCGAGCGGTCACGGGGGCACGAACCGTGCACACCCACCATCGCGGGGGCACGAACCGTGCACTTCAACCCAAAAAAGCACGGTTCACGCCCCCACGATTTCTGCGGGGGCACGAACCGTGCATTTCAGCCCGAAAAAGCACGGTTCACGCCCCCACGACCCACCTCCACGACCATCCCCGGTCGCGGGAGCGGCCACGGGGGCACGAACTGTCCATATCCGCCCGAAAAACGACTATTCATGCCCCCTCGCCATGACGACCACCCCCAACACCGACCCCACACCACGACCACCACCCCGACCACCCACCACAACAACCACCCACCACCACCCGCCGTCACCACTCAGGCCCCACCACCACCCGCCGTCACCACTCAGGCCCCACCGCCCTACCGCCACACCGGCGACATGAACAGAGACCGACGGCCCCACCCGTACCGTGGAGAATGATCGACACCTACACTCCCACCCGTGGTCGGATAGAGTTGGTCGCACAGTCCTGCTCGCCCCAAGGAGTTCTCATGACCGCATCCGTCTCGTCGATTTATTCACAGATCCTCGACACCATCGCCAGTGTCGAGCCACGTGTGGCCGACGCCACCCGCCAGGAGTTGAGCGACCAGCGCGAATCGCTGAAGCTGATCGCGTCCGAGAACTACGCATCCCTGCCGACGCTCATGGCGATGGGCACCTGGATGTCGGACAAGTACGCCGAGGGCACGGTCGGCCACAGGTTCTACGCCGGGTGCCGCAACATCGACACCGTGGAGTCGGTCGCCGCCGAGCACGCCGAAGCCCTCTTCGGGGCCGACCACGCCTACGTTCAGCCCCACTCCGGGATCGACGCGAACCTGGTCGCGTACTGGGCCATCCTGTCCCACCGCGTGGAGTCCCCCACCCTCGCCCGCCTCCAGGCCGCGACGGTCAACGACCTCAGCGAGTCCGACTGGGAGGCTCTGCGCCACGAGTTCAACGCCCAGAAGGTCATGGGCATGTCCCTGGACGCCGGCGGCCACCTCACCCATGGGTTCCGCCACAACATCTCCGGCAAGATGTTCCAGCAGCACTCGTACGGCACGAACCCCGATACCGGCCTCATCGATTATGACGCGCTGCGTGCCACAGCCAAAGAGTTCCGCCCGTTGATCATCGTGGCCGGGTACTCCGCGTACCCGCGTCGGGTGAACTTCGCCCTCATGCGAGAGATCGCGGACGAGGTGGGCGCGACCCTGTTCGTCGACATGGCCCACTTCGCCGGCCTCGTCGCCGGAAAGGTGTTCACCGGCGAGGAGAACCCCATCCCCTACGCGCACATCGTCGCCTCCACCACACACAAGTCCCTGCGCGGTCCGCGCGGCGGTTTCGTCCTGGCCACCTCCGAGTACGCCGACGCGGTGGACAAGGGATGCCCCATGGTGCTGGGCGGCCCGCTGGGGCATGTCATGGCCGCCAAGGCCCTGGCCTTCGCCGAGGCCCGTACCCCCTCCTTCCAGACCTACGCCGCCCAGGTCGCCACCAACGCGAAAGCCCTGGCGGAGGGCTTGTCGAAGCGTGGGGTACGCCTCGTCACCGGCGGCACCGACAACCACCTGGTACTCATGGACGTGTCCAGCTTCGGCCTGACCGGTCGTCAGGCCGAGTCGGCCCTCCTCGACGCCGGCGTGGTGACCAACCGCAACTCGGTCCCCCGCGACCCCAACGGCGCGTGGTACACCTCGGGCGTGCGCATCGGGACCCCCGCCCTGACCACCCGTGGCTTCACCGAGTCCGATTTCGACGAGGTGGCCGACCTGATCGCGCAGGTGCTGGCCAACACCACGCCGACCACGACCCCGAAGGGGCCGAGCAAGGCCAAGTACGTCCTGGCCGACGGTGTGGCCGACCGCGTCCACGCCCGCGCCCAGGAACTGTTGAGCGACAACCCGCTGTACCCCGGACTCGAGCTCTAGGAGGGGGTACGGGCACCTGATCGGGGCCCCGTCCGGCGACCTTCCGTCCCTTGGACGAGCACCCATCTGGGCACCACCCACCCGCCGGACGCACAGCCGTCGCGCCACATCCCATCCGTGACACCACAGTCAACCGCCCATGGACTCGGACAGGAATCCTGTCACCAGTTCATGGGCGGTTGCCACACGGGTTCGCCGAACGAGGTCACGCGGGAGGGTATGCGGACCCTGGGGCCGAACCTGTGGGACTCGGGTAGGCGGGCACAGACGTCGGTCGGGGACGCCGAACCAGGATCATCACCAAGAAGACCGCGGCGGCGCCGAACAGGAGCGAGCACCCGGCCACGATGGCGGTCTGACCCATGGACAGGACAGTGCCACTGGATTGCGACGTGTTGAAGTAGTAGTTACCGTAATTCCCATTCCCGAATCCGTTGCCGCCCTGGTTGCCGCCCGGGCGACCGTTGGTGGAGCCGTTTCCGGGGGCCGTGCCCGAGCCCTGGCTCGGTGTGCCCGAGCCCTGCCCGGACGTGCCATCGGTCGGTGACGCGCTAGGGACCTGACCTGAGGACCCATCCGTGGGCGACGCACTGGGAACCTGGCCGGACCCGTCCGTGGGCGATGCGCCAGGGACGTCAGTGCTGGGAGACGCGTTGGGCCGCCCACCCGGGTACGGATTGGTCGGCACAGCCGTGGGGATCCCATTCCCGGGCCTGGCGCCGCTCGGCCCCTGCCAGGTGAACGCCGTGGACGGCGTGTGATGCGCCGCGTACGCGACGGTCGCCGTGACCCCTCCGATCGCCAGCACCATCACGATGATGGGCGCCACGATGGACAAGACGCGCCTGCCCGACCACGCGGCCCTGGACGTGGACTGACTGGCGGCCGACTGGCTCGGCGCCGGCTGACTAGGAGGCCCCCACATCGACGCCGGTGGGACGGCGGTAGGTGGTGGGACGGCGTCCTGAAGAGGGACCGTCCCCGCAGGTGGGACCGTACCCCCAGGTGGGACGGCATCCACGGACTGGGCAGGATCCACAGGGAGGACGGCATCCGCAGACTGGGCATCATCCACCGGTGGCGTGGGAGCAGCAGGGTTCTCCTCGGGAAGCCCTGTTGGCTGATCATTCTGGGGGGATCCGGGACCGGACTCTTCGGTGGACATTCATCTCTCCTTCGGTGGGATCGCACACGATCTGCGGGATCCAACACGATTCAGGATAAGTAGGCGAGACTCAGACTTCTCTAAGCCGACAGGAACCCCGAAGCACGCACGGGGGTCACCTCGCGTCGGCGATCGCTTTGAGGATGCGCTTGGACGACACGGTCTCCACGGTACGCAAAGACTGGGCGAAGATCTGGAGCCGGAACTCCTCGATGAGGTACCCGATGTGGTCGATCTCAGGAGTCGACTGGGGATGGGCGTCCTGGAGGTCGGCGTAGGCGTCCAGGACGGGGTCGAGCTGGACCATGCGGGCGTCGTCACGCCCAGGGTCGTCGGCGGCGGAGCGGGCGCGCGCCTCGACGCCCCTCAACCACACGGGGACCCGGACCAACCAGCGCCGAGGGATCACATGGAGGAACCCGTCGAAGATGAGGTTGTCCACCTGATTGACGAGGTCGGCTGCGGTGTCCCCGCCCGGGACGAGGGCCCCCATGGCCGCCCGGGCCTGGGCGTGGACCGCCAAGGATTCCGCCGCCACGGCGACGATGGCATGGGTGGCGTCCACCTGTTCGGGGCGTACGGCCTGCACGAGCGCGTCGAAACCCGCCTCGTCGCGTACCGCCCAGGGGTCCTGGCGCCCGACCAGGTCGCGGAGGGCGGCGATGCGCGCGTCGGCGAGCAGGAGGGGCACGGACGCGTACGGGGACGTGCCCAATGCGAGCTTGTCGGCGTTGCTCAGGTGGGCGACGATCCACTTGTACGGCTCGGGCAGGGCGAACCCGACGAGCCGGGCCAAGCCCTGGAGGTGGCTGACACGCCCCATGGCTTCGGAGGTGGACAGGGTCTCGCTGACGGTCGTGACGTCGTCCCGCAGCCCCGGGTACCCGGTCACCGTCAGCCCGTGATCGCGGATGGAGAGGCTCGTGGGGATGGCCCCGAACACCCAGGTCGTCCCCGACGCCGGAGTCCGCGGACTCGCGGTGGCCAACCTCTGCCGCACCTGGCGCCCCAGGTCCGCTTGCAGGGCCTCCAGGTCGCGGCCGAACGTGGTGGTCTTCTCGTCACGGACGTGGAAGCCCATCTTCAGGTGGTCCGGCAAGGCGTCGGCGTTCCAGCCGGTCACGGGCTCGCCCGACAGGGCTTGGAGGGCGCGGGACAGTTCGTCCACGAACGGCGTGGAGTGGTCCCCGTCGTGCTGCTCCAGCCAGTCGAGCGCGCGCGTGGCCCAGTCGGGGGCAGGGACGAAGCGGGTACGCACGGCTTTGGGGAGGGTACGGATCCACGCCGTGGCCAGCGTGTGGCGCGTGCCCGGGACCCCCCACGTGAACGGCGCCGGATCGAGGGACGCCAAGGACGCCAGGGGCACGTCGACCGTGACCCCGTCCAGGTCGTGTCCGGGGGTGAAGCGATAGTCCAGCCCGAGGCTGACCGGGCCGAAAGACCAGTGATCAGGGAAGTCCTGCAGGGTCACGTCCGTCTCACGGCCGACGAGGTCGTCCATCGTCATCATGAGGCTGTCCACGTGAGCCCGGTCGGCCCGCAGCCACGCGTCGAGGCCCGCCAGCGAGACCACACCGGCGGGGATCCTCAAGTCGAAGAAGTCGTACACGGTCTCGTCGTCCACGAACAGGTCCCGGCGGCGCGCCTTGTCCTCCAACTCTTCGATCTGCTCGGCGGTGGCCAGGTTGTGCGCCAGCACTGTCGCGTACGGAGTCCCGGGACGTGGGACGCACTGTCGCTCGACCAGACCCGATTGGATGAAAATCCTGCGCGTCTCATCGGGGTCGATGGAGGCGTACCCCACCCGCCTGTCGGCGACGAGAGGGACGCCGAGCAGGCTCGTCTTCTCGACGACCATCACCGTGCCGGTGGACGCTGAGAAGTACGGTTCGGCGTACGTGCGTGTGAGCATGTGGGCGCCCGCCTGCTCGACCTGGGCGGGTGTGACGGGGGCCACGGTGCTGGCCCACAATCGGGTGGTCTCGACCAGCTCGACCGCCATCACGAAGGCGGGCGTCTGCTTGGCCATGACCGACCCCGGCGAGATGGCGAACCTCGCCCCTCGCGTCCCTTGATACTCTCGGGGCCCGCGTCGTTGTCGGGGCGACTCGGGCGACTTCGGCTGCAGGATCAAGGCGCCGACGTTCGACAACAGTCCCGACAGGCACGCGGTGACCACGGACTCCATGTCGGCGGTCGAGGAGTTCGTCGACAGTCCCATCTGCTTGGACACCTGACGCAGTTGGCCGACCAGATCCTGCCATTCGCGCACACGCATGTAGTTGAAGTACTCGGCGTGGCACAGCTTGCGGAACTGCGAGGAGGACAGCGCCTTCTGCTTCGCTTGGAGGTACGCCCACAGGCGCAGCATCGCGGCGAAGTCCCCTCCGGCGGACGCGCCGTGGTCCGGGCCCGGCTCCCGGTTGGATGGCCCACCGACGACACGGCCCCTGTCATGACTCCTGTCCCGGCCCTTGTCCCGGCCACTGTCATGTCCCCGGTCCTGGCCACGGGCGCCGGCCCCCTGGGCGCGCTTCTTGCCCTTGGTCGGCGTCGGCATGTCGGCGAAGCCGATGCGTGTGCCGGAGGTGGACGACTGCGCGGCGCTGATGCGCGAGCCCGACGTGGACGACCGCGCGGCGTCGACATGCGTACCCGTACCCGTGCCCGTGCCGTCGTACCTCGTCTGCGCTGGGTCTCCCGACGCGGGGTCCGACGACGAAGGTCGCAGGAAGTCGAGGACGGCGTCGGATGCGAACCGGGCATGCGACGCGTCGGCCTGCGGACGATGGTCTTGGGGACGCTCCCGTACGTCCTGGACGCTCAGCCCGGCCACGATGACCAGGGTCTCGCGCAGACAGCCGAGGCGGGACCCCTCCAGGAGCATCCTCCCCAGACGGGGGTCGACGGGCACTCCGGCCAGGCGCCGACCCGTCTGCGTCAGATGGGGGCGGGGCCCCTCCCCCGTGATGGCGCCCAGTTCGGTGAGCAGGCGCAGGCCGTCGGTGATGTGGGTGCGGTCGGGCGCCTCGACGAAGGGGAACTCTTCTATGTCGCCCAGCCGCGCGTGAGCCATCGCCAGGATGACCGACGCCAGGTTGGTGCGCAGGATCTCGGGTTCGGTGTACAGGGGCCGCGAGAGGTAGTCCTCCTCGGAGTACAGGCGCACACACACCCCCGGAGCGACGCGCCCGCACCGTCCCGCCCGCTGATTGGCGGAGGCTTGGGACACGGGCTCGATCGGCAGTCGCTGGACCTTGGTACGGGCCGAGTAGCGCGAGATCCTCGCGAAACCGGGATCGACCACGTAGCGGATCCCCGGCACCGTCAACGACGTCTCGGCGACATTGGTCGCCAGGACGACCCGCTGGCCGGGGTGCGAGGCGAAGACCCGCGACTGCTCCTCCAAGGTGAGACGGGCGTACAGGGGAAGGACGTCCATGCGGGGATGGGCGGCGGTGATCGCCTGGGCGGCGTCCCGGATCTCGCGCTCCCCCGAGCAGAAGACGAGGATGTCCCCGGTGGTCGGCAGGGAAGAGACGGCCTCCACGATGGCCTGGATGGGGTCGTCATCCTCGTCGAGGGGGGCGTACCTCACCTCGACCGGGTAGGTACGACCACTCACCTCCACGATGGGCGCGTCGTCGAAGTGCGACGAGAACCGCGCCGTGTCGATGGTCGCCGAGGTGATGACGACTTTCAGGTCGGGGCGTTTGGGAAGGAGTTGTTTGAGGTAGCCGAGGAGGAAGTCGATGTTGAGGCTGCGCTCGTGCGCCTCGTCGATGATGATGGTGTCGTACGCGCGCAGCATCCGGTCATGGGCGATCTCCGCCAACAGGATGCCGTCTGTCATGACTTTCAGCCGGGTGGCCTGCGAGGTCGCGGCGGTGAACCGTACCTGGTAGCCGACGATCTCGCCCAGCGGACTGCCGATCTCCTCCGCGATCCGGGTGGCCACGCTGCGGGCGGCGACCCGGCGCGGCTGCGTGTGGCCGATGCGCTGTCGCCCCGCATTAAAACAGATCTTGGGCAGCTGCGTGGTCTTCCCCGACCCGGTCTCCCCCGCCACGACCACGACTTGGTGGGCTCTGACGAGGTCCTCGATCTCCTGGGCGTGGGCAGCAATTGGCAATACTTCATCGATGGTGTGGCGATCGGGACCCGTGTTGCCGATTCCTGACTCGTCACTGCTCACCCGCACAAACATACCGCCCCCCGGGCCACTCCTCCCAGTACGGGTGGCGCGATAGACGTCATGTGCCACCACCGCCGGCTCGTCTCCCACACCCCACCACGTCCGACACCGTCCGACCCCGGAATCGGATGTTGAGGATGAGCGGCCAGATGTCACACCCCCCGATGTGGGATATGGCTAAGCTAACGTGCATGAATGACGGCATGATCCACAGCGAGGACACCGAGGTCGGGACGTCGACCGCACGCGAGAGACGAACCGTGACCGGGTCGACACGCTTGGCCGATCACACCACGTTTCGTATCGGCGGCCCCGCTGATCGACTGGTCGTCGCCCGTACCGAAGCCGACCTGATCGACGCCGTCCGGGCCGCGGACGCGCAGTCCATTCCCGTGCTGATCCTGTCCGGGGGGTCCAATGTCCTGATCGCGGACGAGGGGTTCCGAGGCACAGTCGTGATCGTGGGCACCCAGGGCGTGGACGACGTGACCGATCACGCGACGGCCCCCCAGACGGACTGCGGACCCGACCTTGCGCCACGCCATGTCATCCGCGTCGCGGCGGGTGAACCGTGGGACGCACTGGTCGCGACCACCGTGTCCCGCCGCCTCGGCGGACTGGAGATGCTCTCCGGGATCCCGGGACTGGCCGGCGCCGCGCCCATCCAGAACATCGGAGCGTACGGCGCGGAGATCGCCTCGGTCATCGAGCGGGTACGAACATGGGACCGGCGAGACGCCTGTGTCACCACATGGTCCGCTGAGGAATGTCGCTTCGGGTACAGGACCAGCGTCTTCAAGCGAGAGCCCGGTCGCCATGTCGTCCTGAGTGTGGACCTGCGTCTCGACCCCAGCGGCTCGTCCGCACCGATCGCGTACGCGGAGTTGGCCCGACGACTGGGCGTGGACGCAGGGACCCGTCTGCCGGTCGAGGTGGTGCGCGAGACGGTCCTCGACCTGCGTCGCGGAAAGGGCATGGTGCTCGACGACAGCGACCACGACACGTGGAGCGCTGGGAGTTTCTTCACGAATCCCCTTGTCAACCCCGCTGTGGCGGCCGCCCTTCCCGAGGACGCGCCCCGCTTCCCCACCTCGGACGATCGGGTGAAGACCTCGGCGGCGTGGCTCATCGAGCACGCCGGATTCCACAAGGGGTACGGCGACCATGTCGCATCCCTGTCCACGAAACACGTCCTCGCCCTGACCAATCGGGGTGGGGCCACCGCCCGGGACGTCATCACCCTCGCCAGACGGGTCCGCGACGGAGTCCTCGCGACCTACGGGATCCAGCTCGAACCCGAGCCGGTCCTGGTGGGGCTGGGACTCGACGAGACCCCGGCGGACACGAGGTCCTGAGCACCCCGCATGCCGGGACATCTCACCTTTCAATCCAGTACTGTGCTATGTTGAGTACTATGTTCTCTCACATAATCCACCAGGGGTCGATCGCGAGACCACCGGAGATGAGACCACCGGAGACGAGACCTCATGACGATGCCCTGCCCCGGCTCGACTCGGCGGTGGCTGGATGACACCGGCGCCCATCGCCATCTCGGCACGCGACCTCACGAAGTCGTACAAAAACGTGTGCGTCCTCTCCCAGGTGAGCTTCGACGTCGCACGCGGCAGCGTCTTCGCCCTGTTGGGCGAGAACGGCGCCGGCAAGACGACGACCATCAAGATCTTGTCCACCCTGCTGAGACCTGACTCCGGACATGCCAGCGTCAACGGCTTCGACACCGTGGCCCAGGCCCCGCAGGTCCGTCAATCGATCAGCCTGACCGGGCAGTTCACGGCCGTGGACGATATCCTCACCGGACGAGAGAATCTGGTCATGATGGCCAAGCTGCGCCACCTGGACGACCCCACAACCGTCGCCGACCAGGCGTTGACTCGATTCGGGCTGCATGAGGCCGCCGATCGCCGCGCCGGGTCCTACTCCGGCGGGATGAAGCGCCGCCTCGACCTGGCGATGAGCCTGGTGGGCGACCCCCAGGTGGTCTTCCTCGACGAGCCGACCACCGGCTTGGACCCGCAAGGCCGCCTCGACATGTGGACGACCATCACAGATCTCGCGACGAGCGGGGTCACCGTCTTCTTGACCACCCAGTACCTCGACGAAGCCGAACATCTCGCCGACCGTATCGCCATCCTCCACCACACGCGCATCATCGCCGACGACACCTTCGAGCAGTTGAAGACCCGCCTGCCGCCCGCCCAGGTCGAACTCGTCGAGAAGCAACCGAGCTTGGAAGAGGTCTACCTGCACATCCTCTCAACCCACGAGGAGGAACGACCATGACACACGCCCTGACAGACACCCTCGTGCTCACGGGACGCTCCCTGCGCCACGTCTTCCGCAGCCTGGACACCATCATCACCGTCACCCTCATGCCCATCGCCTTCATGCTGCTGTTCGTGTACGTCTTCGGCGGCGCCATACGTACGGGCACGGACAACTACGTCGACTACCTCCTGCCCGGCATCCTCCTGATCGCCATCGCGTCGGGCATCTCGTACACCGCCTATCGGCTCTTCATCGACGTGAGCACGGGCATCTTCGAGCGGTTCCACTCCATGCCCATCGCCCACTCGGCTGTGCTGTGGGCCCACGTGGTGACCTCGGTGGTCGCCAACATGATCTCAGTGGCGGTCATCATCGTCGTCGCCCTCATCATGGGTTTCCGCTCCGGGGCCGGCATCCTCGCCTGGCTCGCCGTGGTCGGGCTGCTCCTGTTGTTCACGGTCACCCTCACGTGGATCGCCGCCATCGCCGGGTTGTCGGCGAAGACGATCGACGGCGCGTCGGCCTTCTCGTACCCCTTGATCTTCCTCCCCTTCGTCAGCTCCGCGTTCGTCCCCACGTCCACGATGCCCACAGTCGTACGGGTCTTCGCCCAGTACCAACCCGTCACCCCCCTCGTGGATGCCATCCGTGCCCTGCTCGCCGGGCAGCCGGTCACGTCCGACAGCCTCGTCGCCCTGGCTTGGTGCGTCGGCATCACGGTGATCGCGTACGTGTTCGCCATGCGCGCCTACCGGCGCCGCGTGTCCCACACCTGACCACGGCCCCCCCAGGGCAGCGCGGAATCAGGGCAGTGCGGAATCAGGGCAACACCGAATCAGGGGACGTGCGGCGACTCTGATGACCCCACTGACCCTGTCACCCCATCATTCGTCGGCCCGACAGGCTCGACGAGGTGCGCGAGCTTCCCCCGGGCCGGTGTCTGGACGGGGGTCTTCCACCGTTTCTGCTGCCACGGAGCGGGGATCAGTATCAGCTTGTCGCTGACGGGCCGTCCGAAGAACACGCCCAAGCTGGCGCCTGCGGCGATGGCCAAGGCGATGGACGCGGCCATCCCCAGGGTCGCCGCGCCCTTGGCGGGATCGGGCGCGTCGATCGTGGAGCCCACCAACTGGATCAGCCCCAAGTACAGCGTCAGCCCCGGGACGAACGGGATGCCCATGGCGTTGATGACCCCGAAGGCGGGGATCTGCCAGAACCGGCGGATCATGATCGTCGCGACCAGCGCCGCGAGCATGGGACCGGCGAAGTTGGCCACCACGCGGCTCACGTCGACCTGGAGGACGAGCCAGTACGCCCCGAAGCCGAGCGCGGTGACGAACGCCGTGAGGAGGATCGTACGACGGTTGGCGAAGTAGCTCACGGCCCACAACGCGGCGGTGAGCGTGGCGCCGGCCAACTGTGCGGGCACGCTGCCCACCATGGGGGCTTCGGAACTGATGTACACGCTGACGCCCAGGGAACGGACGAGGTCGAGCCCGGTCACCAGGCCCACGACCAGACCGGCCGTCATGACGACGACTTCGAAGACGCGTGCCGAGGCGGTGACGTAGAACCCGTCGATGGCGTCCTGGATCCCAGCGACGAACCGTGCCCCGACGACCAGCTGGAAGATGCACCCCACGGCGATGGTCGTCGGGCTGACGTACCCGAAGAACTCGAACTTGGGGTGGGCGTTGAGCCAGGTGAACCCGGCGGCGATGGCCACGATCAGCCACCCGCCGAAGAGCTGTTGGAACAGGGTGGGCATGCGCAGCTTGGCGAGCAGGTACACGAACCTGTTGACCAGGATGCCGGTCAGCAACGCCAGGATCAGGATCTTCGGGGAGGTGGTGTAGAACAGCTGGACGCTCATCGAGATGCCCCCGACGGCCAGGGCGGCCAGCCATGCGGGGTACGGAGGGGCGCTCTTCCTGATCTTGTCGAACCTCTTCATGGCCCGGCCGATGGACAGCCCGTTGAAGATCTGGTTGACCAGGTCGTTCACCGCGTACACCTTGGACAGGTTCGGCAGGACGGGAGACACGCTGCGGATGGCGGTGAAGGGCGGCATCCCCTCGCCCGGGTAGTAGGACGCCATGATCACGGTGTACGTGACGTCGAGCTGGGCGCGGGACAGGCCGTACGCCTGGCAGATCCGTCGCATCATCACGACGGTGTCGTTGGCGCTCGCGCCCGACGAGGCCAGCATGTCCCCCACGCGCATGGCCAATTCGATGGCCAGTCCTTCCCGTGTGGCCGGAAGCTCCCCGCGCTGTCTCAATTCGTGCATGGAGACATGCGGGATTTCCACAGTGGGGGTGTCGTCGCTCACCGCATCAGCTTATCGTGTCGGCACAACCCGACCAGGCGGGGCGACCTCGGGGTTCAGACGCGCTTGTTCCTCGTCCGAAGAGCACGTTCGGCTTCCCTCTTGGCGTCGCGCTCGGCGATGGTGGCACGCTTGTCCCACTCCCTCTTGCCCGTCGCCACCGCGATGAGCACTTTGGCGTACCCATCTTGGAAATAGATCTGCAGGGGGACGATGGTGCGCCCCGGGGAGCTGGACTCGCGGTCGAGCTTGGCGATCTCCTTACGGTGCAGCAGCAGTTTGCGCGTGCGCCGGGGGGCGTGGTTCGTCCAGGTGCCGTACGTGTACTCGGTGATGTTCGCATTGCGCAGCCACACCTCGCCGTCGTCGACGGTCACGTACGCCTCGGCCAGCGAGGCCCGCCCCGCGCGCAACGACTTGACCTCCGTGCCGGTCAGCACCAATCCAGCCTCGAACGTGTCATGAAGATGGTAGTCGTGCCGGGCTTTCTTGTTCTGGGCGATGAGCTTGCGCCCGGTCTCCTTGACCATGACATTCCTTTCTGGACAACCGAAGGAATATCATACTAGAGCCCGGTGTCAGGGCAGGTACGGGAGGGGGTTGACCGCCGTCCCGTCGACCCAGAGCATGAAGTGCATGTGGCAGCCGGTCGAGTTCCCTGTCGAGCCGATGTACGCGACGGTCTGCCCCTGGGTCACCCAGGTCCCGGCCGGCACGGCGTACCCCGACAGGTGGTTGTACGAGGTGACCATGTAGTGGCCGTTCACGTACCCATGGTCGATGAAGAGCCTGTACCCGTATCCGCCACCGTAGTATTCGTCGGTGACCCGCCCGGAGGCGGCCGCCCGTACCGGTGTGCCGCAGCCGACGCCGATGTCCAGTCCGTCATGGAAGCGCCAGTCGCCGAAGATGGGGTGGATGCGGTAGCCGTAGTAGTCGGTGATGGGTCCCTTGACCGTCCAGATCAGGCCGGACGACGAGGTCTGGCTCCCCTGGCTTCCGCCGCCGTTGCCCTGATTGGCCGCCGCCTCGGCCGCCTTGCGGGCCTCCTCGGCCTTGCGCTGCTCTTCCGCGACGCGGGCGGCCTCGGCGATGCGGGCGTTCACGTCCGCCGCCTCGGCCTGGGTCTCCGCCAGCATCTGCTGGTCTGCGGCCAGTGCCTGGGCCGCGGCGCCCTGGGCCGCGTTCTCCTCGTCCAAGGCGGCCTGCACGTCGTCGCGCGCCCGTGCCGCCGCGTCCTGGGCGGACTGGGTCGCAGCAACCTGCTCCTCAGCAGCCTGACGTGCCGCGTCAGCTTTCTCTTGAGCCTGCTGGCTCGCCTGGCGGGCGGCGGCCAACTGGGCCTGCAGGACGCGCAGGTTGTCCAGGTCGACCTGGTTGGTGGTCAGAACGGTGTCGGTCCACTGGATGCGGTTGGACAGGCTGGCGGTCGACGAGCTGTTGATCAGCGCGGCCACCGAGATGAGGGGGAAGCTGTCCTGGACCAGGGAGCGGGCGTAGTTCCCGATGGCGTCATGCTGGGCGTCCACCTGGGCCTGTCCGGCCGCCTCGTCGGCTTGCGCCTGAGCGAGGTCCTTGTCAGCCTGGTCGAGCTCCTGGGCCTTCTGCGCCTGGACGGCCTGCGCGGCGGCCACGGCGTCCTGAGCGGACGTGAGCTCGGCCTGGGCGTCGGCCACCTTGGTCTGGGCGGCGGCGACACGGTCGTTGGCGACCTTCAGGTTGTACGAGGACAGGTCCACATTGGCTTGGGCCTGGGACACGGCCGCGTCGGCCTTCGCCTTCTCCGCCTTCAGGTCGTCCGCTTGCGCGGAGACGACCGAGCCGCCGAATGCGATGGCCACGGCGCAGCTCACCGCCACCAGACGGCGCCAGGGTGCCAACTTCCTCATCATGCTCCTCAGTCCAGTCCGACCTCGGCTCAGACTCGCAGGTATCTGCGCGCTGAGATGATGGTCGGGATGATGGACAAAACAATAGCCACAACAAACACCGAAGCGACAGAAATCAGGGTTTCGGGCCAGCCGACCCAGCGGAAAGCCTCAAGGGTATGTTGAGCATTGCGCATGATGATGAACCAGACACCGAAGACCAACGTTCCCGCCGCGCACACGGCCCCGATCAGGGCGGCGATCAGCGATTCCAGGAGGAATGGCCCCATGATGTAGAAGTTGGACGCCCCCACCAGGCGCATGATGCCGATCTCTCGACCTCGAGTGAAGGTGGCCATTCGGATGGTGGTGCCGATCTGGAGAGCCGCCGCCAACAACAGCAGCACGCTCAAGGCGATCGTCCCCCACTGCAACGCCCCCAACCACTTGAAGACGGGGTCGAGGATCTGATGGAGGTCCTGGATCTTCTGGACCCCGGGCATCAGCGAGACCTGTGAGGCCAGGCCCGCGTACTGCTGGGGGTCGACGAGCTTGACCCGGAAGGAGTCCTGCATCTCGTCCAGGGTCAAGGAGTCCTTGATGGGCGAGTCTTTGAACAGGTCCTGGAACTGGGCGTACGCCTCAGCCTTGGTCTCGTAGTAGACGGCCTCGACCTCGGGGTTCTTCGTGATGGCGGCCTGGAGACGGTCCTTCTGCTCCTGGGTGGCGTCCTGGCCGGGGTCGCAGTTGCCGCCGGTCTGGAGTTTGGCCGTGCACAGGTAGACGGTGACCTCGATCTTGTCGTACCACTCGTCTTTCAGCAGGTTCACTTGCTGGGCGGCGATGATGCCGGCCCCGAACAAGGACAGGGACACCCACATGGTCATGATGACCGCGAGGGTGATGCCGGCGTTCCTCCTCAGGCCGGACCAGGTCTCGGAAAGTGCGTGACGCATGGGACTCCTTTCAGGCTCTCGCGCCGTAGATGCCGCGCGCTTGGTCGCGGACGACGTGACCGGTGTCGAGTTCGACGACGCGCTTGCGCATCTGATCGACCATCGCCCAGTCGTGGGTGGCCATGACGACGGTCGTCTCCGACCTGTTGATCCGGTCGAGCAGACGCATGATGCCCACCGAGGTGTCCGGGTCGAGGTTGCCCGTGGGCTCGTCGGCGAGGAGGATCTTCGGATGGTTGACGAAGGCGCGAGCGATGGCGACGCGCTGTTGCTCGCCGCCGGACAGTTCGTCGGGCCTACGGTCCGCCTTGTCGCCCAGGCCGACCAGTTCCAAGGTGTCGGGGACGACCTTGCGGATCAGGGACCTCGGCTTGCCGATCACCTGCAGCGCGAAGGCCACGTTCTCGAACACCGTCTTGCCGGGCAGGAGGCGGAAATCTTGGCTGACCATGCCGATCTCACGTCGCAGCGCAGGGATCTTGCGCTCAGGAAGGGTGGCGACATCCTTGCCAGCCACGTAGATGCGTCCCGTCGTGGGGCGGAACTCGCGCAAGACGAGTTTCAGCAGGGTGGACTTCCCCGATCCAGACCCGCCCACGAGGAAAACGAATTCCCCCTTGTCAATCTCGATATTCACGTTGGCCAGGGCAGCCCTGGTTTGTCCATCGTAAATACGAGAGACTTCCTCAAACTTGATCACTCCATACCTCTCTTAAACCTGAGAAAATCTTATCAAACACTCAGAATAAATTCTAGTTTTCCGACCGGTCCGCCTGTTGGCGCCGCCACCGGATGCCGGCGTCGATGAACCCGTCCAGGTCTCCATCGAAGACCGCCGAGGGGTTGCCGACCTCGAAATCCGTGCGGAGGTCTTTGACCATCTGGTACGGGTGGAGGACGTAGCTCCTCATCTGGGAGCCCCAGGAATTGCCCCCGTCGCCCTTGAGCTGGCGCATCTCGGCCTCGCGCTCCTCTCGCGCGCGCTCCAACAAGCGCGACTGCAAGACTCGCAACGCCGCCGCCTTGTTCTGGAGCTGCGACTTCTCGTTCTGGCAGCTCACCACCAGGCCGGTCGGGAGGTGGGTGATGCGCACCGCCGAGTCGGTGGTGTTCACCGACTGGCCGCCGGGCCCGGACGAGCGGAAGACGTCCACCCGGATGTCCGCCTCGGGGATGTCGATGTGGTCGGCTTCCTGAGTCACAGGCAGGACCTCGACCCCGGCGAAGGAGGTCTGGCGGCGACCTTGATTGTCGAAGGGGGAGATACGCACGAGCCGGTGCGTGCCCTGCTCGACGGACAGCGTGCCGTACGCGAAGGGCGCTTTGACGGCGAAGGTGGCGGATTTGATGCCCGCCTCCTCGGCGTAGGAGGTGTCGTACACCTCCGCGGGGTACCCATGGCGGTCGGCCCAGCGCAGGTACATGCGCAGGAGCATCTCCGCGAAGTCGGCGGCGTCCACTCCCCCGGCCTCGGAACGAATGGTGATCAGCGCGTCGCGGTCGTCGTACTCCCCATTGAGGAGGGTGCGCACTTCGAGGGCTTGGATGTCGGCGGCGAGGGAGGACAGGGCGGTCCCGGCCTCGGCCAGGGTCTCGGCGTCGTCCTCTTCCACCCCGAGGTCGATCAGCACCTGGGCGTCGTCCAGCCGCTCGCGCAAGGCCTCCAGCCGCTCCACGTCGGCCTGGAGCCGGGACAGCTGAGAGGTGACCTGCTGGGCACGCTCCTGGTCGTTCCACAGATCAGGCGCCGCGGCGTCCTTCTCGAGCGCGGCGATAGCCACACGTTTCGAGGGCACGTCAACGACCGCCTCAATCGAGACCATCGTCTGTTCGAGGTCGGACCAAAGATTACGGAGATCGTCCACACTAGCCACGGGACGGAATTTTACCGGGCAATCGCCAAGAATCCCGCAAGGAAGGCGGGAAGTCCCCACATTCCCATATTCGTCGGCCGATCTCGCGAAGATGCCCGAGGGGCACATACGCACTGGGCGTGGTGGGCTCAGAGTCGGCGCGACACTCGATAGGATCGTGCTATGTCTCTAGCGTCTCTTGCGCCCATAGCCCGTCTTCTCAGATCGATGTGCGTCGTCTGCGCGGTGGGCCTCGCCCTCGCCGGATGCGCCACGGGAGCGCCGGGGGACGCCGTGTCCTCGGGCGTCGGGACGTCATCGGGCGAGGGGTCGTCGTCGGGCGGGGTCACACCATCGGACGACGCCACGGCCGACGTGACCACCCCCGTACCCTGGAGCAGCGCTCCCGGCTCCTCCCCGACGTCCAGCGACAAAGTCCCGACGACCTCCGCCCCAAACTCGACGACCACCTTCGTGTTGCGCTCGGATCAGGGGCAGGTCTCCTGTGGTTTCAACCTGTGCTCGGACGGAAGCCTGCCGATCGTCAACGTGATCGTCGACCACTCCACCGTGATCGCCAACCTCTGCCTGTCCCAGGAGATCGACGTCTCCAATCAGCAGGATGTGCTCACGTGCACGGGCATGAGCGGGCAGACCCATTGGTGGATGTGGAAGGGCACCCGGACCGGGGCCACCGCCACGGTGACCCCTCTGGAGAACCCGTCGCCCTTCGTCTGGGCCGTCATCACGTTCTCCTCCGACCAGCCTGACGCCGTGCCCACCTCGATCACCACGGCAGACAAATGCCAGCGCGTCGACGGCAGTTACGGGACGGTCGACGGGCTCGGCTGCGCCTAGGACGTACCGACCCAGCGGGTCCTCGGAAGAGGCGATGCGCCTCGGGGCGGCTACAGGGTCCCCTCGGCGATCTGCGCCAGGATCACCTTCGACGGGATGAAGAACACCTGACCTGTCGTGATCTGGCTGTAGTCGAAGAGACGGTCGTGGATGTCCAGCATCTGCGTCAGCATGGCCTTCGTCACGGACCACCGGCGGGAGTACCCGATGAAATAGGTGCCGGTCTGGCCCGACACGGGGTTGGACCATGCGACGTTCATGCGCACGATCTTCTGCTCCTCGCCGTCGATGGACACCTTGGAGGCGATGTTGTGGGCGCCGGGGTCCTTGTCGTCGTCCTCCAGCTCCAGGTCGGTGAACTTCGTGCGTCCGACGGCCTTCTCCTGGGCCTCGGTGCTGAGCGCGTTCCATGCGGTCATGTCGTGGGTCCACTTCTGGGCGAAGGCATAGGACCCGTTGATGAAGCCCGGGTCCTCGTCGCCGATGACGGCGTAGTCGGCGCTCTCCTCGGGCAGCGGCGCCTCGGTCCCGTCGATGAAGCCGATGATGGCCCTTCCCTCGAAGTACGCGAACCCGTGGGTCTCGTCCACGACCGTCACGTGGTCGCGCACGTACTCCATGATCAGCGCCATGAACTCGTACACGATGGCGTCCGTCTGGGCGCGCACGTGAAGGAACAGGTCCGAGCCGTCCGCCGGCATCACGACCCGGTCGGAGCTCAATCCGGCGAAGTCCTCGAGCTCTGCGGGCGTGGGCGCGCCGGGGAAGAAATACTCCCATGCGCGGGCGCTCAACCCGAGCGACACCCGTACCCCGAACCCGCCGTCGCGGATGCTGAGACTGTGCGCGATGGCGGGCAACCGCGTCGCCATCTGGCGCAGCGCCTCCAGTTCGGCGTCCCTGTCCGTGCGGTGGAACCTCAGCGTCGCGAAAATGACGCTCATCCCGATGTCTTTTGAAACGTCCTGACTCTTCGTTGTGTCAATGGGCATTAATCCTCCTCCTCCAGTGGATTCAGATTCCAGTCTAGCCGTGTTCTTCGCCCTTCAATCGCCTAAAGCGAGTAATGAGGCATGTGGATCGCCCATTCGCTCGTCACCCTCAGCCAGGGCTCGGCTTGGGGGTATGGCGACTGATCCGCGGGAGAACGATCCGTGACGGTCAGTCGACCGAACCAGCGGGGACGATCCATTGCGTCCGAAGTTCCGGCGCGACATGGCCGAGGTGGTCAAAATCGTGGTCGTAATGGACCACGGTGACCCACTGATGGTCATGTGAGTAGCGGATCGCCGTCGCCGCGATCTGGAGGTCGCTGACCCCGACCGCCCTGCCGTGCCCCTGCTCGAAGAGCGAAGCTTGGAGCTCACACGCGATATCAGCCACCTGGGAGTCGGGTGGGAGGAAGACTTTGCCTTCGTGGTTCGCGCGAAGGATGGCCTGATGCTCTGTCGCCCCGCGAGCCGAGAACCCTTCTTCCAACACCTGCGGAAGGCAACTGGCAAGGTCGCCAGTCATCAGCAGCGCGGCGACCGCCTGAGCAACCGCCTCGGATCGATGGATGCGCTGCGTGACAGAGTTGTCCAAAAGATACAATTGTCTCATCGCTGTGCCTGGCGGATGACGTCCACGTCGTCGAGGTCGCTAGCCATACCCTCCTTGAGCCGTTCAAGGTAGTCCAAGGCTCGCGCGCGTCGAACGACATGCTCCAGCGCCTCCACCACCGTCGCCCGCTTCGTGGTCTGTCCCGTGGCTGACATGGCGTCCGCCAGGAGTGTCTCGTCGAGGTCGATCAACGTCTTCATGATGACACCTTCCATATATACGTCTCCTTGATCTAGTATATATCCACCTGGATGCTTGACACACTGACAACAGGTGGATAGATTCCATTCACCATACAGAAAAGACGACAATGAAGCGTGAACTCACCTTAGGGGCGGTGTGCCGTCCACGCTCGACGACGATGTGACCCGTACCCTCTCAGGGACACTACACGTGACCGCGGGCCTCTACTTCTTCTCCTTCTACTCCGTCTACCAGGCACGGGACCTGTCGGTCTACATCGACTCCCACGAGGAGGACTTCGTCGTCGACGGGCACAACGTGGGCATGACGGCGTCGCAATCGATGTCACAGTCCACGATCGTCCAACACGGAATCGTGTCATCGACCAGCATCATGGACGTGACTTTCTTCGTCCACGTGGAGCCCATGCCGACATCCATCGTGGTCGTGGACATGAGTGACGACAACAGCCCCCTGGCCCGGCACGAGTACGAGCCAGGCACGCTCCCCTCCTCGTGGACTCCGGCCCCCGGGACGGCGTACCTCATCCTGGAGACCCACACCGTCGACAACCACGGCCAAGCCGGGATGCTGCGCGAGGTGTACGGACACGACGCGACCCACTTCTTCACCTTCGCCGCGCGAGCCGACGGGATCTGTCTCCGTCATAACACAGACATTAGTTGGTGATGGTGGGGGGCTGAAGCACGGCAGTCCTGCATGGGTGAGTAGCATTCCACTATTCCGATCATCCCTCTCCTCTGCGAGATAACCATGCACCCATTTCAATTTCTCCTGCGAATTCAGGAGCACGTCACTCTCAGCACCAGCTCCACCCACTTGGCACAGGCATTCCATGCGAACATCCCAGTCGACTTCATCGCAGCCCACCAAACGAGGGTGTTCCTTCCTCTCGTCCATCCTCGCCAGGCCAACCGCCACCCGTCAATATATCTCTTTTCCCGGTCGCCATGTCTACTGAGGGCCGCTGGGTGATGGGACAGGTACTACCTAGCGACAGCGGCTTCTCGTTGGGTTGACTCAAACGGCCATTCATCACCTTGCGGGTGAAATGTCCATCAGTCTGAGAGAGGCGCCGTTTGGATGGGACTGTGACGGCGTTTGCGCGAGCCGTTAGTTGCTGATATTGCAGTTACTGGTAGGCTGGTGTCCATGTCATCCATGAGCGCCATCACATTGGATCCCGTAGACCCGGCGGTTCGTGCGGCCGCCCACGATCTCGCCGATCGGCTCGCCGACGACTCTGAGGTCGAACGAGTGGTCAGGTCGATGCTGGTCGACATCGCAGAAGGATCCCGTGTGGTCGTCATGCGCACTGAGGACGAAGTGACACCGACACAGGCCGCTGACATGATCGGTGTCACACGGCAATTCGTCGACCGGCTCTGCGCCGACGGCGTCCTACCATACCGCCACCTTCCCGGCAGCAAGCACCGCCGAATCCGAGTCCAGGACGTAGTGGATCTGGCCAGCGAACGCGAGTCGCGCCGCAGGGGTGGTGACGCTCTACGCACCGCAATGGGCGGCGCAGGTGGCTAGGGCAGCCGGACTGGAGCGTGTCTTCATCGACACCAGCGAGCTTTTCCCATTCACGATCATGGATCTGCTGTTGACTCTGTCGGAAGATCTTCTGTTCACCTGGGTTTGGACGGACGAACTGCTCGATGAGTGGGAACGCGTCATCGTTGAACATGGGCAACGCACCCCAGAATCCGCCCGGTCGGTGTCTGCTGCTGTTCGTGGGTTCTTCACGCCATACCGGATCGCCCCTGACCTGTATCGCACTCAGGTCACGGACGATTTGTCGCCTGACCCGACCGACCGTGTTCATGCCGCCGCTTGCGTCTTCGGCAACGTGCACGTGCTGCTAACCAAGAACACCAAACACTTTCAGTCCCAGCGTCTTTCCGAGGCAGGCGTGCAAGTCACGAGCGCAGACGACTACCTTTGCCTCCTGTACGAACGTCACCCCGAACAGGTTGCGGAGTCGATCCACCGAGCCGCCGAAGCTAAGACCAATCCGGCGGTCACAGCTGCCGACATGATTGAAAAATTGAACAACGCTGGCGCTCCCAAATTCGCCGCCAGAATACGAAACCACTGATCAGAGACGGGCCTCCCAACCACCGAACAGGCCAGGGTTTCGAATATGAGAACCCTGGTGGAGCACAGGCAATTGAGCCGAACGAGACACATCTGTCGACAAGATTCCGAGACAATACAAACAAAGTGCAAGCTCGATTACACTTCTGAGGCGATTGCAGCCAGTTGACACGTGGAGGGATTCGGAGAATCCCCAAGTGGAGCTAACGGGATTCGAACCAGTTAGCCAAACGGTTTATGATATGCCGGGCCACTTGGTGTTTTGTGTGTGCCGACAAGGCAATATGTGATTTTGATGGCGACGCTACACTTGACTGGAATTTACAAAAATTCACACGCTAATGACACGCTAATGACACGCCGACTACTATGATAGTCAAGTGTCAGGAGCGAACAAGGAAGGCCAACGAGGCCCCTCACGAAAGGCTGATAGACATGGCGAACAAGGCGGGAAGACGCACATTCGGGGCGTCGAGCCAACTGCCGTCCGGGCGATGGAGGGCACGCTACTATGGCCCCGATGGGATTTACTACAGTGCCGACCGGACCTTCGTGTCCAAACAGGACGCCTGGGGTTGGCTGGGTGAGGTGGAGAGGTCCATCTCGCTGGGGACCTGGAAGTCGCCGACTCAAGTCAAGGAGGAAGAAGAGGAGCGTCGGCGCCGCCAAGAAGAGGTCGAGTACACCCTAGAAGAGTACGCGGATCTGTTCTTCGCGCGAGGAGGCCGCAAGCCTCGCACGGACGAGGAGTACAGGCGATACTTCGACAGGCACATTCGCCCCACTTTCGGCGATGTCCCCCTCGGGAAGATCACTGCGCTGAAGGTCGGCAACTGGTACGCCCGGCTCTGCCCGACGGCCCCCACGGAGCGCGCCCACACCTATGCCTTCTTGCGCACGCTCCTCTTGAATGCTAAGCGTGAGCAGCTCATCACGGAGAGCCCCTGCAACATCCCCGGCGCCGGAGTCCACAAACGGGCCAGCGTGACCGTCCTCCCCACCGACGTCGAAATCCTCCTCGCCGTGTCCTTCATGCCAGACAGATACCGCCTCGCAGTCCAACTCGCTGCTGCATCTGGTCTGCGCAACGGGGAGATTCGCGGACTCAAACGCGCGGACATCGACCTCGCTCACGGACTCATCACCGTACGGCGCAACATAGCACGCTACGACGGCGGCGAACACGAGGGATCGACGAAATCCACCTACAGCTCACGACGGGTCCCGATCAGTCGAGATATGATCACCGACGTGGAAGAGCACCTCAGCGAGCACGTCGGTCCACGGGACGACGCCTTGCTCTTCCCCAGCGTTCGAGGAGAGCTACTCCCCGTCGGTTCACTGTGGAACTACTGGGACAAAGCCCGCACACAAGCCGGATGCCCCGACTTGAGATTTCACGACCTTCGCCACTACGCCGCGACCATGTTCGTCGTGAAAGGCGGAGCCAGCGAGTACGAGGCGATCCGCCTCTTGGGGCAAAACGACTCCCGCGTCCTACGTAAATACCTGGACGAAATCTCCGGACGGAACCACGAAATCATCAACAGCCTGCCATCCCTAGCCCTACGGCGAGAACCAATCGAGATGTCGACACCATGACACATACCACCACCCATCACCTAGGAGAACGACAATGACAAGCCCCACGAGGACGACTCTCACGCCTGACACAATCCCTTCCATCGCCCACACCATGCCCGCCCCCTGGGCGATCGCCGTCCTCCTGGCGTCCGAGTGTGGTTTGCGATCCGGCGAGGTCCGAGAACTCCGGCTCGGCGACATCGACATGCAGGCGGGGGTCATCCACGTCACCCGCAGTGCGGCCCCCGACGATGCCGTGCGGACACAAGCAGGCCCCACCAAGTCGGACGCCGACAGACGCGACGTCACCATCCCCGCCACAACCCTGGCTCCCCTGAGCGCCCATCTGGGAGCCCACGTCCGCCTCGGCCCGGACAGTCTCATCCTCAGCCATGCGGACGGTCGACCCGTGACATCGAGGACCCTGTCCAAGGCGTTCGCAGACGCCTGTGCGCAGGCGAACATCGACACCCCACCACCGTTCCATGCCCTACGGAACCTCTTCCTCAGTTGCGCTAGACTATGACGACGCGACCGCGTCAGGGCCCCAGAGAGGTCCACGGGCGGTCACCCCAAATGCATAGCGGAAAACAGGAGCCGACACTGGCCCAGTACAGCGCTCTCACACGGTTTCCACCGTGCCCGCAGACGCGAATCGCCTTGCCAGACCAGCAGAGCAGGAACCTCTCCTGTGCCCCAGCGTCAAGGGGACCACGTTGGCGACCAATTCGTCGAATGCGAATCTTCAGAAGCCTGTGCCCCAGCGTCAAGGGGACCACGTTGGCGACCCAAAGCTGCATCAGCGAGATTATGCGCCTGCGCCCACGGCGGAGAGGACACGACCGGCAGCCCATCTAGCCGTGGTGGCGCGGAAAGAACGTGAAAAACGACCGGCGCCGCATGCTGTTTGGTAGCATGCGGCGCCGGTCGTTTCTTTGCGTGTTGCCTCCTACATGGAGGCGGCTTGGCGTCGCGTGAGGCCTGCGGCACCGGCGAGGATCAGCGCGATCCCGAGCGCGAGGGGGAAACGCCCCCGTGCCTCGATGGCGCCGCCTGTGTCGGCATGGAGAGCTGTGACGGTGACGGTGATTCTAGCCGTGTCGGTCAGTCCGTCGCCGTCGGTGATCGTGTAGGCGCACATGCCGGTTCCGGAGAACTCGTTTGTGGACTGGTACACAACCGTGTTGTCGTCGATGGCGGCGGTTCCGTGGTCACAGGTCGTCCCGGTGACCACCAGGTGTGTGCCGGTGTCATTGTCGACGACGGGGATGGCGATCGGGTCCCCGGCGGTGGTGGAGGCGGTGTCGTCCACGGCCACGGGCATCACGGTGATGGTGACGGTGGCCGTGTCGGCCTGCCCGGAGTCGTCGGTCGCCTCGTACTGGCAGGTGGCGATGCCGGAGCGCCCGGTTTCGGGCGTGTAGGTGAGGATGCCGCCATCACCGATGTCGGCCTGCCCGTAGTCACAGGCGACCGAGTCGGCGACCACCAGGTCTGTTCCACGGTCGTTGTCGAGGACAGGGACGGTGACGGGGGTGTCCGCATGGGTGGTGGCGTCGTCATCCATGGCGACTGGCGTGACCGTGACGGTGATGACGGCTGTCGTGGTCTGCCCGGTGCCGTCCCTGACGTCGTAGGAGCAGGTGTCCGTCCCGGAGAACATGTCGCCGGGGCGATACACCACTTGGTTGTCCCTGACGATGGCGTCGCCATGGGCGCATCCAGCCACTTTGGTGACCATCAGATCGGCACCCTGATCGTTGTCGAGGACGGGGATGGTGACCTGGTCGCCTGCGGGGATGGTCGCTGTGTCGTCCACGGCCACCGGTGTCACAGTGACGGTGATCGTCGAGGCCGTGGTCTGCCCGGAGGTGTCCTCCACCGCGTAGGCGCAGGAGTCCGTGCCAGAGTACCCCGCAGCTGGTGCGTACACCACGGAGGTGCCCTGGGCGGCGATCGTGGCTGTCCCGTGGGAGCACCCGGTGACACTGGTCAGGGTCAGGCCCGACCCCAGGTCGTTGTCGAGGACGAGCACTGTGACAGGTGTCCCCGCCGTGGTGGTGGCTGTGTCTGGTGTGGCCACCGGGGTCACAGTGACAGTGATGGTGGAGGTCGTGGTCTGCCCGGAGGCGTCCCCCGCCGTATAGGCGCACGTGTCAGTGCCCGAGAAGCCCTTGGAAGGGCTGT
>Ga0123357_10000621_pt1 | contig 35226 bp, 36 predicted proteins | sample TergutEmb28metaG_FD_89873 | JGI IMG/M metagenome (GOLD analysis project Ga0123357, IMG submission 89873) | Embiratermes neotenicus P4 segment gut microbial communities from Petit-Saut dam, French Guiana - Emb289 P4 | ecosystem: Host-associated > Arthropoda: Insects > Digestive system > Gut ... | reverse complement strand
TAGATTAGACCAGGCACCGGATCGAAGGCACGTCCGGGCTGACCCTTCGGGTAGCTGTGCTTAAGCAGCCAGAGCGAAGTCGGCGCGATTTGCATCGGCACTTATTGGTTTCCAGGCATCGTTTACGAGATAAGCCCAGATCCTCGGCCCGCTTCTCCTGGGACTACCGTCCCAAGTCGAAACCAGTCATCCCCATGTGTAATTGTGAGGTTCCATTCTACCAAAGTTCACACCAAGTACCACGCAGCCTAGGCAGAAGGACGAGTCAACGGCTCGCTGAGTGCCCACAAGCGCCGAGCCTTTTCTGGATCAACTGCCCAGGGCATCACGCCGCTGGCCGAACGCGGGTCGTCGATGACGGGTGCCACATGGCAGTCCTCACAATAGACGCCGCCCTGGCCGTCAAGGCTGGGCATAAGCGTCGCCCAAAGCACCGAACCACCGCCCTGATCCGGAGTTTTCAGCAGATCGCCCTCACCGTGAACCTGCCGGACTGCCCGTCGGGCCAGATCGGCCACGCCGATGCCGCCAACCGTCCCCAAGATTCGGCGTACCACCACTGGCACTTTGCCAAGGCCTAGATTCGTCCCTGGGATCAATCCGGGATGCACGGCAAAGGCCCGAACTCCATCACCCTGGTACCGACGGTCAAACTCAACCGCCGTCAACACGTTGGCCGTCTTCGACTGGGCGTAGGCCAGCATCGGCACGTACGGTGTGGTCAGCCAGTCCAGGTCGTCGAAATGGACCCCGCCAAGGCGCTGGGCTCGTGACGACACCAACACCAGCCGGGGGTGACCGTCACTGGCCGTCAGCGAATCCGCTAGCCCGCAAGCCAACTGAAAGTGGCCAAGATGGTTCGTCGACCACTGGGACTCGTGGCCGCGCGAATCGCGCCGCAACGGCGGCGCCATGATGCCCGCACAGCCGATCAGATAGTCAAGTCGATCATGCGTACCAGTGAACCACTCGACGAATACGCCAATGCTTGCGGCGTCCATCAGATCTATTGGCCGTATCACAACCCCCGGCAACCCGGCAAGAGCTGACGTCGCCCGGGCCACGTCGCGGGCCGGCGCAACGACGCTGACACCCGCCTTGGCCAAAGCCTGAACGCAACTCAAACCAATGCCCGAGTACCCGCCCGTCACAACGGCCGTCCTACCCGTCAGCCGATCCGGCGCATTACTGGCCACCCACTCGACTATCTGCGACGCCGTCGTCGTTCGTCCCCATTGTCCAATCATGACAGCAATTGTACGGTTCGCTTATCGGGTCAGATAACCCAGTTGATTACATCTCAAGAGCCTTGACAAAAACTCTAGTTACACTAGAATAATGCTCTGTGCTGATCACAATCGCCGCAAATGCTGCAGCCCCGGTCTTCGACCAGGTGGCCGATCAGATCGCGGCCCAAGTGGCCGCCGGTCAGCTCAAGACCGGCGAACGACTGCCGTCTGCGCGCGACCTCGCTGACGCGCTCGGGGTCAACGTCCATACCGTCCTTCACGCCTACCAGCGATTACGCGACGACGGGATCATCGAACTCCGTCGAGGACGAGGCGCGGTCGTCACCGGTTCAGAGGGGACGGATCGACTGCATAGCGCAGTGAGGGACGCGGTGGCAGAAGCCCGCGCCTCGGGGATCGGAGTTGCCGGCCTGATCGCGTTAATCAGAAGGGAAGACGGCGCATGGATGATGGGGGACGCATGAACCGTCAGATCGTTGATCACATGAGTGCGCGGCGCAATGCCCTGGTCATGGGTGTTTGGGTGCCGTTGGCCATCGTTGCCACAGCGGTTTCTGTTGTGTACGGCGCAGGCGTGCATGACGGCGGGCTTGTTCACTGGGGCCCCACACCCGAAGGCACCGCCAATTGGCTGATACCGGCGACGCTGATCTGTGCAATTGGGTTGCCCGTCATTGCCGGCATCGGCTTCTTCATTGCCCGGGCAACCCGGATGGCGGGAATGAACGCCTGGATGCCGGCAGTCTCGTTAGGCCTCACACTGTTTCATTCGCTTGGCCTGGGGGTTGGGCCAGTTTTGTTCGGAGTATCCACACCAACCGCCATCCCCATCTTCGCGGGGTTTGTGATTGGCGTCGCCGCCTCGCTTCTCACGTGGTGGCTTTTGCCACACGAGACGCCCGCACCCGCAGCAGTTGAGTCGGCCCGGGCGTTACCGGTCAAGCGCGGTGAAGTGATGGCCTGGACCGGAAGGATCTCGCCACCGGCCGCGCTGATCGCCCTTCTTATCGGCGTGGTCATCCTGACGTTGATGGCTGGCGCAATCCTCACCCTCACCGTCCATGCGAGGGGCGCGCTTTTTTGGGTTCTGTCCATCATCTTCTTCGTCGTATTGATAACGACGTTCGAGTTCCGGGTTGCAGCCGGCCCAGGCGGTCTGTCTGTGCGATCCGTCGTCGGCTGGCCATCCTTCCGCATTCCGACTACGGAAATCACGCGGGCTGGGGTCGTGGACATCGACCCGCTTTCCGACTTCGGCGGCTGGGGCCTGCACTGGGTGATCGGACGGTCTGGAAAGGGACGGCTCGGAATCGTTTCCCGGCGCGGCTCCGCCCTCGAAGTCGTCCGCCAAGACGGACGCTCCTTCGTCCTAACTATTGACGACGCCGCAACGGCAGCCGCCGTCCTCGAAACCTATGCAAAGGAGAAAGTATGACAAACAACGCACCACCTGCCGCGGTAAGGAAACACTGGTTCCGCGACCGTGTCTGGAAAGACATTGTTTTTGGCATCATCGTCGGCGCCGTCGCCTCGCTCTTCCTGGGCGACATCATCGGTGTGCTTGCTATTGTTCGCACATCGTCGGTAGCGAATGGCTGGAGTTCACCGTCCGAATGCGGCATACCCGCCAGTTTGACAGTGGAGGGTGGTTGCGCGATCGCCTACCCCGCGATCAACGAGCCGACCGAGGCGCGGTACTGGGTGGCGCAGATGGACGGCTCGCGTGCCGCACTTAACGGTGCGAACACCTACGTGCTGCATTTCGCTGACGGGCAGACCCCGCCGGTAAACGCCTTCTGGTCGATCACCACCGGAAATGCGAAGACCCGTGTAATGACCGCCAACGCTGAGCAAAAGTACAGCGTCAGCTCGCATTCCGCGCTACAGACGAACACCGACGGGTCGCTGGATATTTACTTCGGGCCAAGCCTGCCAGCGGGCGCACCTGAGTCGAATTGGTTGCCGACGCCGAGCGGCGGCTTTGTGCTGTGGCTGCGGCTCTACCAGCCGACCGACCAAAGCTGGACGCCACCCGCAATTGAGGAGGTACAGAAATGACTGAGATAGAACCAACCGTCGAGCAGACCGTGGCGCCCAAGCCCCGAAAGCGACGCGGGTGGCAGCATGTGCTGATCTTTCTTGTGACCTTCATCGTGGTGGCGATCCTAGGCAGCCTGATCTTCTTGAAGGCCTACCCGACGACTGCATACAACGCATACCACAAGCAGATCAACGCTGGTCTGGGCACAGGCAACCCCATCCCAGATAACACGCTGTACACGTTCCCGTACCTGGCGTCGCCGGAGGCTGCCAAAGGAAACAACATGGTTGCCAGCGGAAACCAGGACGGGCTGTACACCATGGGCTGGCTCTCCGCGTCTCAGGCAACGATCACACTTCCGGACCCCCAAGGTCGCTATCAGGCCGTCCAGATCATCAACCCGTCTAACGGAATGGTGACGACTCTTCACGGCCCGACAACCACAACCATCACCGGGCCGCGCCTGATCGTCGCGCGCACCTATGCATCCGACGAGTCCGATGTGCCAGCCGCACTGCAGCTCGCGCAGGCGATAACGCTGACGACCGGCGGGTAACGTCCATCTGACGATTCGGCTTCTATGCTCGGGCAAAGGGTGCCTACATCATTGTGCGCACCGGTGAGACGGCACCCTTTGCCTGCTATCTCATACCCAAGGGCGTGCTCTAGCTTCGCGCCAATCTGGCAAGATAGAAGATGCCGCTGGGCGGCATGCCGTCAGTGGGTGTACCGCCAAAAAGGTGGTTGACACGCTCCAAAGCAGGAGCATGACCGGCTCTTCGAACGAGCCAGACAAGGAGTTGCTATGCGCGCCATCAGATTGCTTGAACCGAAGAAGTTCCCAGAGCTTTGCGAGATTCCCGAGCCAACGCCCGGCCCCAGCCAGATTCTAGTGAAGATGACGGCCGCCGGGCTTTGCCACTCGGACATCGCTGTCATGGACTTCTATGCCGAAGCCCTCAACTACAAACTGCCAATGACGCTCGGCCACGAGTGCGCCGGCACTATCGTCGACGCGGGCGCAGGTGTCAAGAGCCGCGTCAACATCGGTGAGAACGTCCTGATCTACGGCCCGTGGGGCTGCGGCCACTGCCGCTCCTGCGCACAAGGATACGAGAACTATTGCGAGAACGCCACGGCCGAAAACATCACACCGCCAGGGCTGGGTCACGACGGCGGCTGCGCCGAATACTTCCTGGTAGACGACCCGCGGTTCTGCATCCCGATGGGCGATCTCGACCCCGTCGCCGCCGTCCCCCTGACGGACGCCGGGTTGACGCCTTACCACGCCATCCAGATCTCGAAATCAAAGCTGGAGGCCAACTCCGTCGCGGTCGTCATGGGCGTGGGCGGCCTAGGCCACCTGGGGATCCAGATGATCAAGCAGATGACGCCGGCCACCGTCGTCGCCGTCGACATTTCGGACGACCACTTGGCGCTGGCCAAGACGGTTGGTGCCGACATCTGCTTGCAGTCCAACGCCGATGCCGTCAAAGCCGTCCAAGACCTGACCCACGGGCAGGGCGCGGAAGTCGTCTTTGATTTCGTCGGCGCGCAGGCAACGATGGACTTGGGCGCGCAGATGCTGAAGATGCGGGGCGACTGGACGATCGTCGGCATCGGCGGCGGGGTCGCCAAAGCCGGTTTCGGTGTGACGCCCTATGAATGCCGCGTCACATCGCCCTATTGGGGCACCCGCGCCGACCTGATCGACGTCGTCGGCATGGCCGACAAGCTGTCCATCCACACCGAGACGTATAACCTATCCGACGGTGTCGAGGCCTACCACAAGCTGCATGACGGCACCGTCATGGGAAGGGCAGTTCTGGTTCCGTAGGCACTAGCCATGACATGTAGTTGGCCCCGCGCGAGGTATCCTCGCCGGGGCCAACTTATGTAAGCAATGTCGACCAGGTACTTCGTCAACGCAGGGGGTTAATCACCAACTGCGGGCTCCGCCACCACCGCCACCACCGCCGCTGAAGCCACCCGATAACCCACCCGACGAGCCAGACCCGCCGAACGCTGAGCCCGCCCCGAAACCGGTGCCAGACGAAGACCAGGAGCCCACCGTCGAATCCCAGGAACTGGTGTTCGACCAACCGGATGCTCCGCTGTCGGATCGCGGCATCGACCGTTCGTAAGCGGCACTGGTGTAATGCTCGATCTGCTGGAACGAATCCAACAGCCTGATGGCATCGAACTGCGCCTGATCGCCTGCGAACCAAGCTGGCGCAATCGTCGGCAGCTTGTTGTCTTGCACAAGCTGACCGCAGATTTCCGCCCACCGTTGTGCTACCCCAAAAATCACCGCCCACGGTAGATATTGACTGAAGATGTCCTCCCCCTCTTCATACTTGATCTGGTCAGCCTCAGCCGTCGTCAAGTACTCGCGGAAGCCCTGCAACTGGTCTTCGTATGCCCGCCCCAGGGCGCTACGCTGGCCGCCCCACCCGTCCTCAGGCATCTGGGCATACCAACCGGCCTGGCTAGCCTCGGCCAGCAGATCCCGCTTGAGATCTTTGAAAGCATCAACGAGGCCAGACGGCCCGCTCAATTGCACCTGATCGCCAGGGCTCGTCGTCGAGAAGATATTGACTAGCAAGTTCCTCTCGTGAGGGGCCATGGACAACGACATATCCATCATCGTGGCACCAAGTACCGGCTCGTCCACCGTGTTCGCCGTCTTGTTCTGCGTCAGTTTGATCACCCCGCGCACGGCTAACGAAATCAGGGCGGCCGTCATGTCACGCACGTCAACCGACCCGTCATCCAGCAAGCCCGCGCCAGCCACGGGAATCTTTGGCGGAATGAACGCCACCGGAATCGTCGGCTTATCATCCGGGCCTACACCACGATCGCCCGCCTCGGTCGTGCCGGGCGCCACACCCAAGAAACGCAAGTCGGTGGCGGGCGGGCGGTAGGGTACCGGCGCGGCCCCGCCGTCCGAGCCTTGCTGCGCCATGCCCACAACGACACCCCCAATAAGGAGTGCCGCAAACAGGCCAAAAATCAAACCAGTTCCAGAATCGGAAGACGTCGACGGGCCAGGATTTGTCGTAGGCCACGTGGGTGGCTGCTTGACAACTGCAGGCTGCAGATGCGGTTGGTTGTCGCTCACCAGCCCCGGCCCGATCATCGCACCTATCGTCACAATGTCGTACTCAGCCTTTTTCGCGACATGGTAGGTGGCGGTGCCGTCCTGGTTGACGATGGCTTGGTCACAGGGGTAACTCGTTCTGGCCGCCCCAGCGTAACACGCCACGTCAAGCACACCGCCTGGCACCGACACCGTGACTGTGATGTCGTTAACCACCGGCGTGTTATCGCCGATGGCGTCCCAATACAACTCGTCGTAATCGCTGCTCGACCGCATGGCGCCCGCGACATCATAGGTCAATATGTAGGTGGCCGTCGGCTGATCGTCTGGCACCCTTTGGTTGGGCAAGCCAATGCGAATATCCAACTGCTGGTCCCGCTGATCCGCAGGGGAATGCATTATGGTGAACTCATCCGGGGCATCCCGACTTGTCACGTAAATATTGCTGACATCGTAAACAGCATCTTCATCAACCGAACCCCACGGCTCACGCGTCACAAGGACGCGGTCGATGCCGTGGCGTCCAGACGTCGTGCCAAACCGCCAGACGATCGTCTCTCGCACATGCAACACACCGGCCGTGTCGACGGTGTAGTCAACGTGCCATGAGTCGACCGAATCAGATGCAGCCCAGGCCTGCGACGGCCAAGCCACGCCGACCATGACGAATAACGCAGCCAGGCCGCCAGCCAGTCGACGCTTGCTGCCCATCGTCATGCCAGGTCGCCTTTACCAGCTGCTGGCGCCGCCGCCACCGCCACCGCCGCCCGAGAAGCCGCCACCGCCGCCAAAAGCGGAACCCCCACCGAAGCCTGTGCCGCCCGACGACCAGCCGCCGCCGGCCGGTGCCGCCGGCATCGATGCTTGAGAAATGTTGCCCAAAGAGTTGGTAAAGGCGTACATGTTGAACATCCGGTAATCGCCGTAATACCAAGTCGGCTGGATGTTGGCCAGCTTGCCTTCGTCCACCAACTGGGCACACAGCTTCGTCCAGCGGTCGGCCACGTTGTAGATGACGGCCCAGGGCAGATACTGGCTGAAGATGTCTTGGCCTTCCTCGAACTTGATCTGGTCCGCCTCTGCAGTGGTCAGGTATTCCCGGAATCCAGCCACCTGATCGGCGTAGGCCCGTCCTACAGCACTGCGTTGCCCGCGCCGGGTCATGCCCTTGTAAACCAAAAAGCCAATCAGAATAATCGCCAACGGAGCCACCCACATCAGCCAGCCGAGACTGCCGGAAGCCACCGCGTTGGCCAAACCGGCCAACCCAGTGACGCCAAACACGATCACCCCCCACACGACAAGCATGAACACCCTCATGATGCTGTTGAAGGACGCCCCGGCACCGGCCGAAGCCGCAGTCGTGTGAATGGCCGGCATGCGAACGTACCAACCTGCCTGCTCGACGTCGGCGCGCACATTGGTCTGCATGTCCTGGTAAGCCTTGTATAGCGTGGACTGGCCCGTCAGGCATTTCTCTGTGCCAACGCTCAGCCCCGGGAAGACGTCTCGCAGCAGCTTGGCCTCGTGGTTGGCCAACTGGACGTCCGTCTTGACCAGCTTGGCGTAGATAGCCTGATCGGTCGCACCACCGAACACCCACGACCGCTGCACCGCCTCGTCCTGGCGCAATTGGATGACGCCCTGCACTGCCAACGACAGTAGCGTGCCCGTCATGTCGCGCACATCAACGGCACCGTCGTCAATCAAGCCAGCCGCCGCCACCGGAATCTTGGGCGGAATGAAGGCCACCGGGATTGTCGGATGGTTGTCTGGCCCAACCCCTTGCCCTGACGTCTCAACCGTGCCCGGAGCGACGCCGAGGAAGCGCTGGTCGCGGCGCTTGCGCGTCCCCAAGACGCCGACCACACCGATGGTCCCAACTGCCGCTGCGCCAGATAGCGCACCGGCCCCCCGCAGCGCCGTCACCGACGCCTGGTCGCCCCGCGATGTTAGGTGCGGCTTGTTGTCCGAGACCAAGCCAGAACCGATTTTGGCGCCTACTGTGACGATGCCGCCAGCCGACTTGGACGCCACGGTGTAGGTGGCAACCCCGTCGGCACCGACGCTGGACGAATCGCACGGGTTGCTAGTGCTCGGCGGGCCGTTGGAACAAGCGACGTCCAACACACCACCAGGCACGGCGGCGGTGATCGTGATATTGCTGACGATCGGCGTGTTGTCGCCGATGGCATCCCAATACAGTTCGTCATAGCCGGTGTCCGAGCGCATTGCGCCAGTTACGTCGTAGCTGATGGTGTAAGTCGCTGTCGGTGCCTCAACAGTTTGGTAGCTCGACCCAATGCGGATGTCCAACTGCTGGTTACGTCCGCTGCCGAGCGTCGATGTCGTGAACTGTGACGATGCATCTGGGCTTGTGACGTTTATGTTGCTGATGCCATAAACGGCATCCTGATCAGTCGAACCCCAAGGTTCGCGAGTCACCAACACGCGATCAATGCCGTGACGTCCCGAGTTTGTGCCGAAACGCCAGACCAGCGTCTCGTTGACATGCAACACGCCGGATGTGTCGACGGTGAAATTGACCTGCCAGGAGTCGACATAGTCGTCGACAGCCCACGCATTGGCGGGCTGCCAGGCAAGGATGAGGACAAGCATGGCCAAACCGAACCCGACCAATGCTCGTTTGATTCTCATCGAAGTCCTCTCTTGTTTCTGGTGGCCAAGGCCCTAGCCATCTCCCGGTCAGCGTCCCTGGCCGCAATCGCTTGACGCTTGTCCCAGTCGCGCTTGCCTGTGGCTACCGCCAACTCAACCTTGGCATACCCGTCCTTGAAATACAGTGACAACGGCACTAGCGTACGCCCCGCTTGGCCCACCAGCTTCTCAAGCTTGGTGATCTCACGCCGATTCAGCAGCAATTTGCGGTTCCGCTTGGCGGCGTGGTTGTGGTAGGTGCCTTGCAGGTATTCCGGTATGTTGGCACCCCTCAGCCAGACTTCACCGGCGTCGATTGTGGCGAAGGCGTCACTCAAGCTGGCCCGTCCTTGACGCAGCGACTTGACCTCGGTGCCCATCAATACGATGCCAGCCTCAAAGCGGTCACCGACGATGTAGTCGTGGAAAGCCCGCTTGTTGCGCGCCACAACGACGGTGCCTTTTGGCCGCGGCATGGCGCATCACCTCATTTGAAAATCGTGCCGGTTAGACCATTCACGATAACACGAGACGACTACGAGACCAGCGGCAGACCGTTGATCAACACCCCGTTTTTGAACACGTTGTAGTGCACATGGCAGCCAGTGGACACTCCGGTCGTACCTTCATAACCAACCACCTGACCTCGCGACACAGTCTGTCCGACATGCACCGCGACCTTCGCCTGGTGGCCATAGCCGGTGCTCCAGTAGTTACCAGCAATCATTCCGTGGTTGATCGCCACATAGTTGCCTAGGCTGCCATTCCAGCCCGCGTAAGTCACTGTGCCTGCCGCCGAGGCCAGAATTGGAGTTCCGCAGGGCGATGCAAAATCGACACCCTGATGGTAGCTCGACGCACCAGGTATCGGTGGCTTGCGCCAACCGAAGGTGGCCGTCACCGGACCGGGTACTGGCCGCTGGAAGAAAGTGCCTGTGGACGGGGTCGGCTGGTCGGGAATTCCGGCAGCCTGATCGGCCTCCATTTGAGCTTTGATCTTGTCTTGGATGACGGCCAGATCGGCGTTTAGCTGGGCCTCCTCGTCCTGCGACTGTTTCAGCGCTGCCTGGGCGTCGGTCGCGGCCTTCTGGTTGGCGGTGACCTTGGTGGCGACGGTCTTTGCCGCAGCGTCGGCATCCGCCTGAGCCTGCTGGGTGACGGCCAGGTGCTGGGCGGTGGCGGCCTTCTGCGTGGCCACCTCGGCCTCGGCGGCGTCCGCGGCGTCCTTCGCCTTCTGCGCGGCGTCTTGGGCGTCCTGCAACTGGATCTGGGCTGTTTGCAACTGCTCCATGGCGTCTTCGTTTGCCGTAAACACAGTCGTAGCCCATTGCACTTGGTTGTTCAAGGTTGCGGTGTTGAAACCGCCGTTCAGCAACATGGCCAGTGACAGAAGCGTTGTGTTCTGCTGCGCCGTGGTCTGCGCGATCAAGCCGATCTGATCGCTCTGAGCCGCGATGGCTGCCAAGCCTTTGGTGACGGCGTCCTCAGCGACTGCCAACTCAGCCTTGCGATCAGCTAGCGCTTGCTCCGCAACCTCCAGGTTGGCGGCCATTTTGGTGTCCTCGACCTGCGCATCCTGTGCGGCCTTCTGTTTGTTTGCCAAATCCGTCTTGGCCGACGCCAGCGCGTCCTGCGAAGCTTTCAGCGCGCTGGCTGCTTTGCTGAGCGCGTCTTGATTCTTCTGAATGGTCACGGCGTTCGCCGCGATCTGGTCTTTCTTAGCACTCTCCTGCGCACCGAGATCGTCGGCGTGAGCCGTCAAAGACGACGTGCCCAATAGGGCGACGCTCAGCAGCCCGATCGCGATGGCCCTCAGGCCAGCCGATCGATGGGAAGTGGGCTGATGCTGGGCCACGGGTTTCGACCTTCTCTCAAACTCAAACTCTCAAATAACGCCTGGTAGCAATCAATGTGGGAACGACCGCGAGGATCACACCGACTACGCCAAGTACCAGGATGGCAATAAACAACTCGCGCCAGCCAATCCAGGCTAAAGACTTGATTGAGACTTGAGCCCGGTCGATGATCAGGAATTTGAGCGCAACGGCCAGCGTGGCTGACGCCGCTGCGACGCCAAGAATTCCGGCGACCAGAGACTCCAATAGGAATGGCAGCGTTATATAGCTGTTCGATGCCCCGACGAGCCTCATGATGCCGATCTCACGCCGTCGCGTGAAGGCTGTCAACCGGATTGTGTTGCCTATCTGCAATGCCGCGGCCAATAACAACAGCACAGCCAGAATCATCGTGCCCCAGCGCAATCCGTTCAACACGGAGAACAAGGGGTCGAGAACTTGACGCAGATCCGCCACACTTTGGACACCCTGCATGGTCTGCGCCCGCGAGACGACGCCCTGATAGTTCTGGGGGTCGACTAGCTTGATGCGGAACGAATCCTGCATCTGGTCGACCGTCAGCGTGCCGAGGATCGGCGAGTTCTTGTAGGTCTGTTGAAACTCGGCAAAGGCCTGATCTTTGCTCTCGTAAGTCACGCTGTACACGTCCGGGTTAGCGGTGAGCTGCTGCTGAATCAGCTGCCGCTGAACGTCTGTTGTCGCCTGGCCCGGCTCGCATGTGCCTGCCTGGGTCGAACCGCCAGACAGCGTGGTACACAGGTAGACCGTTATCTCGATCTTGTCGTACCAATAGCCCTTCATCAGGCTCACCTGCTGCATCATCAGCAGGCTGATGCCAAACAGCGACAGGCTGACCCACATGGTGACGACGACAGACACGGTCATCGACACATTTCTTCTCAGGCTCAACCAGGTTTCGCTCAAGGTGTGACGCATCTGCTTCTCCTGTCTGGGGGACGGTGGACTAAGGACTCACTTGCCTCAGTCGGTACCGTAGACCCCCTTCTTCTGGTCGCGGACAACTTGGCCGTCAATAAGTTCAATGACGCGGCGCCGCATCTGGTCGACGACGGTGGCGTCGTGGGTGGCCATGACGACTGTCGTGTTGCGGCGGTTGATTCGGTCGAGCAATTTCATGATGCCGACGCTGGTGTTCGGGTCGAGGTTACCGGTCGGCTCGTCGGCCAGAAGAATCTTCGGCTTGCCAACGAACGCCCGGGCGATGGCGACACGTTGCTGTTCACCACCCGAAAGTTCATCGGCCATTCTGGTCTCGCGACCTTTGAGCCCCACTAGTTCGAGAACCTCAGGCACTGTGCGCCTGATCTCCGCCATCGGCCGTCCCGTCACCTGCAGCGCAAAAGCGACGTTTTCGAACACTGTCTTGCCCGGCAGCAACCGGAAGTCCTGGAAGACGGTGCCGATCTGACGGCGCAGGGCCGGCACCTTCCACTGCCGGATCTGACTCAGATCCTTGCCAGCGACGTAGATGCGCCCGCTGGTGGGCCGGTACTCGCGCAGAATCAACCGCATGAAGGTCGACTTACCCGAGCCCGACGCCCCGACAAGGAAGACGAACTCGCCCTTGTCGATGGAGATGTTGACATGCCGCAGCGCGGCCTTTTTTTGCCCAGGGTAAACCTTGGAGACGTCATCGAATGTGATCACGCTGAACTCCTGGCCAGGTCGGGGAAGACGTTGGTGCACCACATAATGCTCTTGGTGCCGCCAACTACGGCTTTCGCCACTATAGCCGCTGGCTGCAGGTATTGCCAGTTATCTTCCGTCACGGTGTGGCGTTCTCCTCGCGTTTGCGCCAGCGTATGCCCTCGTCAATGAAGGTGTCGATGTCGCCATCGAACACCGCCGTCGGGTTGGACACCTCATAGCCGGTTCGTAGGTCTTTCACCATTTGGTAGGGGTGCAGCACATAGCTGCGCATCTGTGAACCCCACGAGTTTCCGTCCGCTTTTAGTGCATCCATTTCGGCAGCCCGCTCTTCGCGCGCTTTCTCCAGCAGACGGGCCTGCAGGACGCGCAGCGCTGCTGCCTTGTTTTGGATCTGCGATTTCTCGTTCTGACAGGTTACGGTGATGCCGGTCGGAATATGGAAGATGCGGACGGCCGAATCGGTGGTGTTGACCGACTGCCCACCGGGGCCGGTGGAGCGAAAGACGTCCACCCGGATGTCGGCCTCGGGGATGTCGATATGGTCGGTCTCCTCGACGACGGGCAGCACCTCGACGCCGGCGAAGGAGGTTTGGCGGCGTCCCTGATTATCGAAGGGTGAGATGCGCACCAACCGGTGAGTGCCCTGCTCGACGGACAACGTGCCGTAGGCGTAAGGCGCCTTGACCTGAAAGGTCGCCGACTTGATACCCGCCTCCTCGGCATAGCTGATGTCGTAAACCTCGTAGGGGTAGCGGTGACGGTCGGCCCAGCGCTCGTACATGCGCAACAACATGGACGCCCAGTCGGCGGCGTCGACTCCCCCGGCCTCCGAGCGGATTGTGATCAACGCGTCGCGGGCGTCGTATTCGCCAGAGAGCAGCGTGCGGATTTCGAGTGTCTCGATTTCGGCGGCCAGCGCTGACACTTCATTGTCGGCCTCTGTCGCGGATGATGCGTCCTCGGCCTCGGCGGCCAATTGGGCTAGCACCTCGGCGTCGCTCAGTCGCGAGCGAAGTGACGTGACGCGGTCAACGTCCGCGTTCAGAGCCGACAGCTTGGACGTCAGCTGCTGAGCCCGCTCCGGGTCGTCCCAGAGGTTGGGGACGGAGACCTGCTGCTCAAGTTCGGCGATCTGAGTGCGCTTGGCTTCGGGGTCGACGACAGCCTCGATCGACTCCAGTCGGTGTGAGAGGTCGTCGATACGAGCTTGGGTCTGCTCAAGTGCCATAGCTATCTAGCTTACCGTGTGATCCGAGCCGCATCGCGACGACCGCGACCCGCCTTGCCACGTCATCGTGAGTCTTCGTAGAGCCGATCGAGTCCTACCAACTGAATCGACGAATCAGTCATGGCCCGTTTGACCGTCGCCTCGCTGAACCCGCTGCCACCAAAGAGCAGCAGGCGCGCGTTGCATGCCCCTGGCTCGCCCCTTGCCACCAGTAGGTCACGGATGCGCTCCAGCCCTCCTCATCAATGCGTAAATAACTATGTTTCTTATAACTCGATTTATACCATCGCCGCATTTGGCGCAACATGTCAAGGAGACGCTGGTGGACCTTAGTGAACGGTACTCGAACTATCGCAGAACTACAGAAATGGCTGGTCAAGGCATGTTTGAAGGGGTCCGCAGAATCCCGCGATGAGGCCAGCGGCAGTCCGTATGCGCCCCCGAGGCCTACGACAGGCCACATGAAGGCTCGCCTGAACCCCGCCCAGCTTGGCCTGCTGATCGACCGCTACCTGGCTGACAAGACGGTGTACGAGCTGGGTGCCGAGTTCGGCATCAACCGGCAGACAGTCGCCATCATCTTGAAGCGTGAGGGCGTGCCAATGCGACGACACGGCACCAACAAAGACCTCCGCGACGAAGTCGTCAGCCTCCGGGCCCCGGGGTGGTCGTTCGCCCGCCTGGGTGTGCGGTTCGAGGTGAACGCGTCGACAGTGCGGAACTTCCTGCTGCGACGCGATTCGCAAGAATAATCACCCACCCGCGCCAAGTCTTCCACTTATGGCAGTTGCCCGTCTGGTCTGGGGACTGCGAAGACTAGAACAGCGCTTCAGGCTCAGGCTCGCCATCGCGGAACTCAGTGTTCGCACTGCGTAGCGTTGTCTCAAGAGCCTCGATGATCGGAACCTGTCCCTTCACGACCTTGGTCTTCGCTATCCGCGACGGGACCCACTCGGCCTTGTCGATCTCGGCAAACTCAATGATCTTGCCTGAACCTTTAGGCCACTCCAGTTCAAACGTGTTGCTTGCGACAAATGCGACGTCCGTGTGATGACACCTACCAGCGAACGCGGTAATGATCTTCCCTGACGACTGCTTGAATTCCCCAAGTGAGCTAAGTTCCACATCGGGAACGTCTGCCCCAATTTCTTCCTTGAACTCACGACGAGCTGTGTGCATTGCTGGTTCGGCCGGGTCGTGCTCACCTTTCGGCAAGGACCATGCCCCCTGGTCTTTCCGTGCCCAGAAGGGTCCTCCCATGTGGGCAAGGAACACGACCAAGACTCCGCTCTTGTCAACATCCCAGAGGAGTACACCTGCGCTCAGCTTGTCAGTCATGCGATTCTCCTCTCGGTTCGCCATCTGCGATGAGTTGTCTGTATGCAGTTCTCAGTGTATTGAAGAACCCCGATCCAACAGCAACCTCGAAACCGAATGAGTCAATCGCCGCAGACTTGTACGAGTTGGTTTCGAGTTGAATCAATCCCTTCGAAGTCTGCGGATCGAGCAGAATGGCACTTGCGGCGGGAAGCGTGTTGTGGACCCTCACGTGCAAACGCGCCTGCTGCTCGGGAAGCAGTTCGCTCCGCAACACAGCAAGACTCTGCAGAGACTGGCGAATGCTGTCGGCAAGCTCGTCTGGGTTCTTTTCGAGGTGCTCACAAAGAGTTCTCATAAGATAGTCTTTGTCAGGATTAAGCAAGGAGACAGTGATCTCTGGAGCGTCATCTTCCCTCGTCAAGAGGTTCTTGAACGTGCGCCGAATCTTCTCCATCTCTACCCCTGTGGCAAGGTTGACACTCACCATTATGATCTCGCGTCGTGCTTGGGAAATGTAGGAGGAGATACTTTCCGCACCGGCACGGAACTCTGCGTAGTACTTTCGCGCGGGAATGAAGCGGGTGATTCCTGCTGCTTGAATTCCTCTGATGGCGATCTCGGGCACGGCGGTGTCGCGCCTACCGGTGGTGCAAGGTTCCAAAATGCGGGAGGCGGACTGCCCAGCCTGTTCAAACTCTTGATCTGCGATTCCTGGAAGAATCTTCAGCGCTCCCGCCGCATCGTCAAGGGGAACCCAAGTTGACAGTGTCGGGTTAACTCGGACTATCGCTCCGGGCGCTAGGCGTCTTTCAGCGAGCATCGCCGAAGCCGATGCTTGAAGCGATGCGGTCATGTCCCAAATGCTCCGGACAGTCTTCACGCTCAGTGTCCGGAAGTGTTCGACGTCAGCAAGGGAAGTTCCGGACGCTACTTTCCCAGTACCAATGCTCAAGACTCGGATGTCTTCGGTGTTTGCGGCATAGTCTCTCTGCAAACAAGCGATTGCGGCGTCGATCGGGTCGTTCGCCCAAAGGCCACCATCGTAGAAGCCTCTCTTGTCGCCGACGACCCGCCGGGGTGGAAAGTAGGTCGGCGCTGCCGTGCTCGCCATTATCGCGTCGACCACGGTGATACCAGCGTCTCCGCTTGTGCTGAAAGTCTTGGCTGAGTGAGTGTCGACTGCCGACGAGGTCAAGAGCACAGGGACTTGCAGAGCATCAAGAGTGACGTTGCCCAGCACGTCGACCAGAAGGCTGTTCAGCTTGGAGGCATCGTAGCGACCGCCGCGTCTCAACGAAGCAAAGGGACGGGGATGGAAGACCTCCTTTGATAACGTGGAGAACAGCTCGTACACCTGCGCTGCCGCGACCCCATGGGCAAGCAGGCCAGCGACAATTGCTCCAGTCGAAGTTCCGGCAAAGAGTTGCACTCTGTTTCGGATCGGCTCACCAATCAGCTTCTCCAGGCGCATCAAGAATCGGGCTTGGAACAGGCCACGAACACCGCCGCCGGAGAGCGAAAGAACCCGCTGCAGGCCAGGGTCGACAGACGTCACCTGCGGAGGGACCCTGCGATCTTGCATGTGAACATCGTAGTGCGGGCCACCGACAAAAGCTCGGAAGCTGACCGCAGCCAAGCAGCTCAGATCCTCGGCGGAGCCTCCTACTTCACGTTGAATCGGATCGCCGCTATCAGGGAGGCTACCGCCGACACCGACCGCCCAGACGCGATCCGCCAGCATGTTATTGACGCGCTGAAGCAAATTGAGGACGGGGTGGCGGTCGGCCCGCTGTTCACCGCCCTGCGCTCCCTGATCCGCATCGACGACCTAGAGCACGTCGCCGCCCAGACCCTGTTCGACTGGGACACCACCGTCGACACAGCCACCGGCATCCGGGACCGACCGCTCGCTTGGGCCGATCCGACGGGTAATGAGGCCCCCGGCCTGGTCTCCGATCGGCCACTCGCCCTGCCGCAAACCACCCTGTTAAGCCGAGACTGACAGCATTTGTGAAAAGTCGGAGTGCAGAGATAACACTGTCGAGGATGCGATACTTGCCACAAGTTGCGTAAAAGACACATCATGATCGACGTCGCATCCCTGAGCTGTCACGTAAGGACCGTCTGTATGAGGGTTGCGGCCAGGCCTCAACTTGAATCGATGAGGTGAGTTGCCGCAAAGGCGGCAATCAAATATCACGGGTTGATTCGGTCGGGTTCCAAGGCGATCATGCGGCCACTGAATCTGCCCAGTCGCTTGCCTTGTTCTTTGCGCAGGTGCCTTGACCAAGAACCCACCGTCATGGAATTGATAGTCAGCCCCAATCCAACCAACCAGCGCGTAGCCGATCAATGGAACATTCACATAGCCGATGGGCATGCCGCCGTCAGAACTAGTAGGGTTCACAACTTGGACATCTACGTTTCCAGGAGCCTGTGGCGACGGCGCAGGCAATGGCCGATCTCCCCAGTACGGTATCGACCACGGTGCCATCCCGACAACAGGCACACCATCCACCTGGTACTGCGCTGCGACAGAAGTCCATCGGTTCGACCAGCCTGTCGACTGGGTAACGGTGAACACCGGGAAGGCGCGAACACCAGAGTCGAGTAGGAAGTGTCTCGCGTCGCGCAATACCTGCTGAACATCGGCCTGCCAGGCGTCATGATCGGCGTTTCTGGCGGATGCCTCGCGTTGACTCTCGGCGGTCATGTACGAAACACGAGCAAGCTCGGAGTCCACCGCATCCGAAAAGCCACTCGACATGACCAATATCTTACTGACAGTGCGCCCGCATCCGTCGCCCCACGTCCGATGCAGGTCATGTGGGAGTGCCGTTCCGTTCACCGTCTCTGACTGCGAGGCGGGTCGCATCGAGGCGACTGAGCCGTTCCCCGCTCGCTTGACCTATGTGATCGAGTTGTCTGGTGACCCGCACCTGTTTCGCGTGCAACCCATCGAACGAGTCCACGCCACCGCGCTGGCACAGTCAGCCCACCAGTCCCGCCGCCAGCGCAGAACCCAGCACCAGGCGTCACGCTGGGCCGCACTTGAGATCCAGGCCGAGTCCAGCGTCCGTGCCGAGGCACTCCGAGACAGGGCACGACGGGACGTCGTCGCCATCGACTACCTGCCCTGAAATGGGCGACGCAGGTGGCGTCGCGTCGTCGTGACCTGATCGGCGCGCTCGCCGAGACGGCGTTGGAGCGCAGGTTGGCTCCGTTGGAGCACACCACCATCGACACCGCACTCGCCGCCACTGTCGCGTCGTATGACGTGCCAGTGTTGCCGATGGTCGTCGACCACATCCTCGCCCCCGACCAAGCCGACGACCCGGATAGTCGGCTGGCCGAGGACGGTCGCCAGGTCGGCCACGCCCTGCGCCGTCTGGTGGCCGGTGATTTGGCCGGGTTGTTCGATGGGCCGTCCACCGTCTGGTTCGACCCGACGCTACCGATGATGTCGTTGGACCTGTCGGCGGTGCGAAGAACTCGACGCCGGTCTCGGTGTTGATGACGTGCTCGTCGGCGTGGATGGAGTCCGCGCTTCTCGACCCGGAAGGTGAGCAGCGGTGGGTGATCTACGACGAAGCCTGGCGACTGATGTCCCACCCGGCACTGCTGCGGCGGATGGACGCCCAATGGCGGCTCGCCCGCCACTATGGCATCGCCAACATGCTTATCTTCCACCGGTTGGGTGACCTGGACAACGTCGGCGACCAGGGCACCGCCATGCGCGCGTTAGCGTCGCCGCTATTGGCGAATGCGGAGACCCGGATCAGCTGCCGGCAGGAATCTGATCAGATGACCACCACCGGTGAAGCCCTCGGGCTGACCGGAACGGAGAGGAAGCTGTGCCGACTCTGGCGACCGGGCAGGGACTGTGGCGCATCCGCAACCGCAGCTTCCTTGTGGCGGCACAGCTCCATCCCGATGAGATGCGGCTGTTCTCAACTGACACTCGGCTGAACGCTGGATGGTAGGACGGGCATACTTCAGAGGTTGTGATCCGGCGAACCGCACTGGATGAGTGTCATCGGCCCGAGAATCGCTCTACTAGGCCATCTCGCAGCCACTGGTCAAGATCATGATGGACCCAGTCGTGACTCCAAGACCCACAGACAGTCAAGCCATGCTGCTCGTTGGAGGTGACGCACTGTGGGCGTTGGCCATTCGTCACCGTGCAACAGACCGTGCGGCCGTTTGGGTCGTCCAAGAGCATGTGATACGGGTGGTTCCGCATGTTCTCAGTTGTCAGTGACCCGACGATGGTCGCGGTGCCATTCGGAAAGACAACAAGTCCGATGGTCTCTGTCCTCAGGTCCTCATTCCAGTCGAGCACGCTCCTTCGTACTTCAACGCCGTTGCCAATATGCATTTTGGTTCCTCGCTGAGCTGTGTGATGCGCTGGAACCGCGACCGTGGGTCCACCCTTCCATCCCAAGCACCACGCGTCTCCGAGCAGTTTGCAGGCTCCGACTTGAGGGTACTTGCCTCGAAAATGATGGACTTCTGCTTCCAAGAACACCCTCGTGTCTGGCGGGACGCGGCGACCGGATAGCATCCCTGCAGCTTCCGCCGCTCGTTCTTGGAACAAGCGCCACATCTTGTCGAGAGACGTTCCATTCTCGGACGCGTTCCTTTGGGCCAGCAGTTGCGCTTCGTTACGCTCCGCCAACAGCTTGTTTACATCATCCTCAAGACCCATCGCGCATCTACCTTTCTTGTCAATACTCTAGCTGAGGCCGGGTTGCGTGATCCTTGAGGAATCATCACCGCACCTGGCGGGTATGAGCACAGATTTCCAGCCGTGGACGCCCGACCAGCCCATCGGCGCGGTTACGATGATATCTCGCAGGATGGCCGGGGCGATTATCGACGAGCGCCAGCGCCCCTCCGCCGTCGAACGCCGCGCTCTGGAAACCCAGAACACCAGGATGGAGAACGCCGAGGCCAAGCTCATCCAGTTGTTCTACGACGACGCGATCAGCATGCCCGCGTTGAAGAAGGAACAAAAGAAGGTCTCCGACCAGCTCGCTAAAGTCACCGACCGGCTCGACTCCTACCAGGCCGGATGCGTCGACGCCCGACTCCGCACCGAGGGCTACCTCGCCCTGACGGCGCACTGTCGCCGCATCTACGAGATCTCCGACGACCCGAAGAAACGCCAGATCAACCACGTTCTTCACCAAGATCATGCTCTTCGAAGACCGCCACATCGAAACCGAGTACACCGGAGCCATCGAAACGATCCTTGACCTGGGGAAGACGCGCTCACCGAAGACGACCTGAACAGGTCGGTGGTTCGAGTAAGCGGCACCTGGTGGGCGCAGACGGGCTCGAACCGCCGACCTCCTCCTTGTAAGGGAGGCGCTCTAACCAACTGAGCTATGCGCCCTTGTGAGTCAAGGGTTTATTACGATAGCTTGGCCTTGACGAGTGCGGCAACCCGGGCGCCGTCTGCGCGTCCAGCGGCCGCCTCGTTGACGGCGCGGACCAACTGCCCCATGTCCTTCATCGTCAAGGCGTGATCAACTGACAACGTGGCCACCTTCTCGTCCACTAGAGCCGCAAGTTGGTCGTCCGTCAACGCCTGCGGCAAGTACTGGGAAAGAAAGTCGGCTTCAGCGGTTTCCTTGTCGGCCAAGTCCTGGCGTCCTGCAGCCTGGTAGGTTTCAGCCGACTCTCGGCGCGTCTTTACCTCGCGGCGAAGCACCGCGATCTGCTCGTCCTCCGTCAAGGCGTGAGCCGACTCGCCTGCCACCTCAGCGTTTTGCATTGCCGCGATAGCCATCCGTAGCGACGACTTGGCCAGCTCGTCGCCAGCTTTCATAGCTGCCGTCAGATCTGACTTCAGGCGCGCCATCATCGGCCCGGCGACGCCCATCGACGCCTCCGAACCCTGGCCGAACGGCACGGTCTTGGCGATATCACTCATGGTGAATCCCTTCGCTTTCGTCTCGTCAGTCTACCTGGGCCGTCGAGCCGTCACTCTGCCGCAATCCCCAGGTCGCGGGCCAGGCGGTCGACATGACCGGTGGCCTTGACGCCATACTGGGCCAACCGGATGGTGCCCTTGCCACAGGCGTCGACGTCAACAACGAAGGTCGACCGGATGACGCCCTCGATCGCTTTGCCATATAGCATCTTCGTACCCCAAGCGCCATAGGCGTTGATGGTCGTCTTGTCGGGGTCGGCTAACAGAGTCACCGTCAAGTCTTTGGATTCGATGAAACGAGCGAGCTTGGCTGGTGTGTCCGGGGAGACGCCAACGATCTTATAGCCGGCCGCCTCAAAGGCAGCGCGGTGAGCGGTGAAATCAATCGCCTCGATGGTGCAGCCTGGCGTCAACGCAGCTGGGTAGAAGTAGAGGACCAGCGCGCCTGCGCCAAAGCTTGCCAATGTGCGGCTCTGACCATCGGCATCAACCAGATCGAAACTTGGGGCACTGTCGCCCGCAGCAAGTGTTGTCATGGCTCAACACTACCGCCACAGCCGCGGTTGGTAGGATTTGCCAGCGTGACCCATGCGCTTAACCAACAGCAGACTCGTCCCCGCCATTTGCGAGCCACCTGGGCGACCGTCCTAGTCGTCGGCGCGTTGGTCTTGGGTACTGGGTGTGGATCGTCACAGCCAGCCGACATCACCGTGACGCAGCCCAGCGCAACAACGCCGTCGCCGACGGTCACCACCCCGACGGTGGACGCCCAGAAAGTTGCTGCTATGACGGATTACACGGCTGCAGTGACGAAGCTGACTGACGCGATTCAAACCGCCAACACCCGGCTGCAGGGGTTACAGGGCCAAACTTACGATCACACCGACCGGGCTGCGTTGAGCGCGTCGATTGACGCCGCCCAGGCTGTGCTTGACTCCAATTCTGGGATGACAGCGGACGACGCCCACACGGCTGTCGATGTCCAAGCTGCGACTGCCGCCATGACTGCGGCTGCCGCGACGGTGAAGGACCCCGGGATCACGACGGTCGGTGACCCACTGCCCGCCGCCTGCGCCACCCGAGGTGTCGGGACCAACGGGTGCCTCGACCCGTCCACCCTGTGCCCCGTGCAGCGCGACCAGTTGCTGCAATGCAAGGCTGTTGGGCCGTTCAACCAACTGTCAGCCGCCTACGCCGCCCAGTTTGGGCATGAGTTGTACGTCGACCTGGCTTACCGCAATTACGACGCCCAAGTGGTGATGCTGCAGCGCTACGGATCGCCGCGCGCCGCCACGCCGGGGACGTCCCCCCACGGGTTGGGTCTGGCGATAGACCTGCCCGACTGGGAGTACCCGGCCTCGTACCCGGCCGGCTATGCCGCAGAAATCCAATACGGAACCCCGCAAGAGAATTGGCTGATCGCCAACGCCCCAACCTACGGCTGGCACTTCGACGTGAAAAACGAGCCCTGGCACATGGACTACAAGGGCTGAAACAAACGACTCAGGCGGCCAGGAGTTCGCGGGCTGGTTTCAGCGCAATTTCGACTCCGTATGCCGACAGGACCTTGCTCAGCGTGCTCAGCGTGGGGTTGCCGTCCTCCGACAACGCACGATAGAGGCTCTCTCGCGCCAGACCCGTGTCCCGTGCCAGGGAACTCATGCCACGGGCACGCGCCACAGTACCCAGCGCTGCCGGCAACATGGTGACGTCTTCCTCCACTACCGCTTCCAAATAGGCGGCGATGGCGTCCTCAGTATCGAGATATTCTGCCGCGTCGAACACCGGCAAATCACGCACACTGGTCATTTGTCAAACCTCGCATTCCATTCTTTCGCCACCAGCCTGGCCTTCTCGATATCAGCCGACTGGGTCGATTTGTCGCCACCGCCGCACAACAGGACGATCTCGTGACCAAGCGGGCCGCGTTAGTCGCACAACTCTAGCCGTATTCGAGTCGCGACAACTCGCTGGTGACTGATCACTAGTAGGTTTTCGCTTGTAATACGCATACCCGCGAAGTCGGGGCAAGAGGACTCGAACCTCCGGTCTCCTGCTCCCAAAGCAGGCGCGCTAGCCACTACGCTATGCCCCGGTGCGTCCCAGCTTCCTGGAGCGCGTATCTATGTTACACGGCTGAGCCGGTTGGTTCGATTTTCCCCGTCGTTTCGAACTGTGCCATCTGCTCCAGGCGACGGGCGTGACGCTCGGCACCGCTGAAGGGCGTCGTTAGGAAGGCCTGCAATAGCGCCCAGGCAAACTCCGCTGCCGTGAACCGACCGCCCAGCGCGATGATGTTGGCATTGTTGTGGCTACGCCCCAGCACCGCCAAGTCGAGGTGCGTCACCAAGACGGCGCGGGCGCCCTTGACGCGGTTGGCCGCCAACTGCTCACCGTTACCCGACCCGCCGATGACCACACCCAACGCCTCAACACCGGCCGCCTCGTCGGCCACGACGCCCTGAGCACAAGCGATGCAAAACGCCGGGTAGTCGTCCCCCGCGTCATAGACCGATGCCCCGTGGTCGACGACCTCGTAGCCGGCCGCTGCCAACTCGCCCACCAGTGTGGTTTTCAACTCGAACCCGGCATGGTCGCAGCCAATATGTACACGCATGGCATCTATTGTCCCACCATTAGTCGTCCATCACCCAGAGGGTGGAGGTCGTTGAAATGTCGAAGCAGACCACCCTGCCGCCAGCCACCGACGCATTACACGAACTGACAGGCAAACTAGCCGATTTAGTGCGTCGAAAGTTGCCCGCCATGTCGTATGACCACAATTTTTGCCAGCCGTCCGTAGCGTAGACCAGATTGCCGACAACACCGACCAAGGTGCTATTGCTTGGGCCGTGCCAGACCTCATGACCGGTCGCCGGATCAAGCGCCACCAACACCTTGACGGTGCGCGTCCGGTGAACGCTGACCAGCCAGTTGCCATTGGCAAACTGCGCGGCATCATACCAGTCACGCTCGTCGATGACGTCCTGCCACTGCTGTTGGCCGGATTGCCAGTCATAGGCGGTTGCCGGCGTTGTCGTTATCCCATCCCGGTAGGCGGCAGAAAGGTAGTTCGAGATCGACGGGTCAGCGAACACCAAACCGGTGTTGATCGCCGGCGAAATGGCAGTGTCATCGGCCGTATCCCAGGGTTGGAACGACGACGTGGTGGCGTAACCCGACGAGTCGCTTGGCGGGACGACTCGAAACACCCGATCGGGAGACGGCCCCGTGTAATAGACACCATAACTGTTGGAGTTCTTCTGCCCGGCGTCGGCGCCAAATGAGGCCGGCTGCCCCGTCGCCATTTGCAGCACACCGTCGCCAGTGTTCACATACTCGCCACCAGCAAAGACGTACTGGCTGCCCCCAGCAGGCAAGACGGATAGCAAATAGACCGGCGAATCAGGGGCCGTCCAAATGCAATTGCCAGGGTCGTCCAGCGATGCCGCGCACAACTGACTGGCGGAGTCACTGTACAGCGAGTACAGCACCCGTCCGTCACCCACCCACAACAAGAAGGTACCGTCGTTCGTGAAATTGGTGCTCGCCTTCGTCGCACCAGTGACGGCGTCGATGACGTCCATCTGTGCCCCTAAAAGGACGACCATATCGGTGGCATCACCCGCGAACGACGCATAACCAGAACGGCTCCACAGCACTTTGCCGGTCGCCAAGTCGATGCCCTCCACCGTGGAGTCCGGAGAGCTGCCCTGAGAGCTCAGGACCGCGACATTAGGCGTCCCGAAATCGTAAACGCTCGGATATAAAAGGCCCGTCGCCATGGGCGACCAGCCTTTGCCGGTTGGCGGTTTGATAACCAACCACCAGACCAAGCCTCCGCCAACAACAAACGTCGCCACCACTGTGATCAAAACTATCGCCACCCGCTGCCCCGTCCGAATGACCACCAATTTGTCCGGGATCACTGCACTGGATCGCTCCCACAGCTGTTGCGCAGCGGTTGGCTGCACTGGCAAAGACGGCGGCGTCAGCTTCAGCCAAATCAGCACGCTCTGGCATCCCGATGCGCCGATCAGCGCGGCAACCGCCGCTTCCCAGTAGACCAAATACAGATTGGAAACACCGGCCAACGCCCCGCCAGCGTATTGCTGTTCGTAAAACCAAATGCCCATCCCAGCGCACACCACCGCCAAAGCGATCAACACCCACCGGCAGACGCTCAGGTTGCGCAACCAAGGCTGCGGACCGCTGGTGGTTGCGCAGTCACGGATACGGGACACATAGTGATGCGCGACGATCAGCGCCGCTGGCACAACCACTGTGCCCGCGCAGATCGCCCAAACAATACCAACCATTGTGCCTGTCACCGGCCCTAATACATGAGGTAGCGTGACATAAAAGGCTATCCATAGGGGCAACAGCATAACCAGGACGAAAACGTAGAGGCCGATAGCCATGCGTATCGATCGCAGACCCTGGACCGCCAGGTATTGCAGGATGTCATTGCCCGACAGCGGCCAACGTTTGAGCACGCGGGCAATCCGATCGGCCGCACGATAGCGGTCGTCCATCGAAATCGGTTTCGCCACGTCAACACCTGCCCGTCATAGTGGGAGCACCCCTTGAAATAACGCTAACACTGTCGTGCCCACAATGCCCGGCGTTTGCGCCGGTTGGACCAAGCGCCGCTTCGTCTCGTCAGTCAGGCCAAGGCGTCGGGGCCACCGTCCAGTAGTGCCTGGAACTGCGCCTCGTCCAGGACGGGGACGCCCAACTCCTCGGCTTTGGCGGCTTTGCTGCCGGGATTCTCCCCTACCACCACATAAGCGGTGCCCTTGCTGACGGAACTGGACGCCTTACCGCCCCGGCTGGTGATGGCCTCCGTTGCTCCGTCCCGGGTAAAGCCCGTCAACGTGCCGGTGACGACCAGCGTCAGGCCCGCCAACGTCTGCTCGCCAGTTGCGGCAACCTCGTCGGCCATGCGGACGCCCGCCGCCGCCCAACGCTCGACGATATCGCGATGCCAGACCACCTCGAACCACTCAACGACTGACTGGGCGATGACGGCACCAACACCGTCGGTCTGCGTCAACTCGTCGATTGAGGCCGCCCTGATCGCGTCCATCGAACCGAACTTGGCGGCCAGTGCCCGGGCCGCCACCGGGCCCACATGACGGATCGACAAGGCGTTCAGCACCCGCCACAGCGGCCTATCCTTGGCCGCGTCGATCTCACGCAGCATCTGCAGGGTTGTGGCGGTGGGCTCGCTGGACTTCTTGGCGTCGCCTTTGGTGAAGAAGAACAGTTCGAGGGTCGTCTCGCCATCTTTGTTTTGGCGCTGTACCTTGACCTGCGCCAAATCTTCGGCTTTCAGATCAAACAAGCCGGCTTCGTTCGGTAAGACGGGTGAACCATCGATCGGATTGGTCAATGCCTGCGCTGCCTCATACCCCAGCGCCTCAATGTCGAGCGCGCCGCGCGCTGCCAACGCCGCCAAACGCTCCGTCGCCTGGGCCGGGCAATGCTCGCTGTTGGGGCAGCGAATGTCCTTGTCGTCCTCCTTTTCAGGGCGCAGTTCGGCACCGCAGGCGGGGCAGGTCGTCGGCATGACGAACTCGCGCGTTACACGGCCGTCCCGGAGTTCGACGACCGGGCCCACCACTTCGGGGATGACGTCGCCCGCCTTGCGTAGCACGACAATGTCGCCGATGCGTACACCCTTGCGCTTAACCTCGAACGCATTGTGCAGCGTGGCCCTGGCCACCGTTGAACCGGCGACTCGAACCGGCGTCATGACAGCAAAAGGCGTGATACGACCGGTGCGTCCAACCCCCACTTTGATGTCGAGCAGTTCAGTGTTTACCTCTTCTGGCGGAAACTTGTAGGCGATAGCCCAGCGCGGTGCCCGGCTGGTGGTGCCGAGGATTGCCTGATCAGCCAAGTCATCCACCTTGACGACGACGCCGTCGAGCTCATGCAGAACGGACGGGTCGTGCCGGTGCTGCCCCACCCAGGTGACGTACTCGGCGATCTCGGCGGGCGTCGCAACCACCTTGTAGTAGGGGGACGTCGGCAAGCCCCAGCCAGACATTAACTCGTAGGCGCCCGACTGGACGGTGACGTCCACCCCGTCATGGACGCCCAACCCGTGGCAGATCATCGAGAGGGGACGTGACGCGGTCACCTGAGGGTCCTTTTGACGCAACGACCCGGCAGCGGCGTTGCGGGCATTGGCGAAGGGCGCCTTGCCGTCCTCGACCAGTGACGCGTTGAGTTCCTCGAAATCGGCCACCGGGAAGAACACCTCGCCGCGAACCTCAACCAGCGGCGGAATATCGGCACCGCGCAACCGCTGCGGTATCGCCTTGATGGTACGCACATTCGGCGTGATGTCTTCACCAACGCGTCCATCACCCCTTGTCGCAGCCGAAATCAAGCGTCCGTCCTGGTATACCAAATCGCAAGCCAGGCCGTCGATTTTCAGCTCGCACAGCCAGCGGCTGACCTCACGCCCGGCGTCGTTGACGGTGCGCTGCGCGCGGGCCACCCAATCCATCAGCTCCGCCTCGGAGAAGACGTTGTCCAGGCTCAGCATGCGTTCGGGGTGGGTGACGGGCGGAAACTCATTCCGCCGGCCTTGCCCGGCGCCATAGGCCTGGCCCACGCGCTGCGTGGGCGAGTCGGGCGTCCGCAAGCCGGGGACGGCGTCTTCCAGCGCAATCAGCTCGCGCATCATCTGATCGTACTCGGCGTCCGACAGGGTAGGCGCGTCCTGCCCGTAGTACTCGTCCTGCGCTTCGACGATGCGATCCACCAATGACTGCCACTGGTGGCGCTGTTCGGGCGTCGGGTCAGCAAGTTCAGCAAGCAATTCCGTCATGGTTCCATTCTTGCAGTCTGGATTCTGCGACTGCGCGCAGAATGACGAAATTGGGCTGAAAGGCAAAATGACGGCATTACTTCGCCGGTCGGTTATGGTGGGGCTATGAAGATCCTCACCCTAGGCCCGCTGCACAGCCTGGCCGACACCGACAACGACCTGTGCCGCGGCGTCGTGGCCGTCAGTCGGGCGTCACTGGTTGACGTCATTGGCAATGACGATTACGCCATGACACTCGGACGCCTGCTCGCCGACCTGCTGCCGTCAACCCACCGCGCCAGCCAGTTCGCCGTCGCCGTCGACGGCGCCGATGTGCTTGGATATGCCAGCATCGAGGCGTCCTTGGACGACGCGCCGACAGTGGCGGAGATCGATGTGGTGGTGCACCCGTCCCACCGGCGTGCCGGTGTGGGCCGTCAGCTTCTGGCCTGGGTCGAAGCTGAAGCGGCGCAGTTGGGCCGAACGACTCTGCAAGGCCAAGCCTTTGCCCGTCCCCCCGCCAACGGCACGGCCACGGTGACGGCCCCGACCGGTGCGGCCTTGCCGGCCGACCTGCCCGCACTGGCGTTCGCTGCAGCCAATGGGTACGACATCGAACAAGTCGAAGCCAACAGCGTGCTCGACGTGCCAGTCTCCCAGCCGCAGCTCGACGCCTGGGCCGCCGAATGCCCCACGGGCAGCTACCGCCTGCATACCTGGCACCTGCCGATGCCCGACGAGTGGATCGACGAGTACGCACGGCTACGCAGCGACGTACCTGGTGAAACACCCAATGCCGGTCTGGATGCTGGCGCCGAAGCTTGGACCGCGGAGCGCCTGCGGGCGCGTTGGCGCGACTGGCAGGTGGCCGGTTTGGATGCCTTAACCGTGGCCGCCGAACACGTCGCCACGGGCAAACTGGCGGCCTTCACGCAGATCAATCTGATGGATCACCCAACCGCCGCTTTCCAGGGTTACACCTACGTCGAGCCCGCACACCGGGGGCATCGGCTGGGTCTGGCCGTCAAGACTGCGGCCTTAGACGCACTGCAGCGTGGGTGGCCTCAGGTGAGACGCATCCACACCGAAAATGCCACCGAAAACACCCCCATGCTGGCCATCAACCAGACTATGGGTTTTCACATCGACTGCCTGTCGGGCATCCTGCAGAAACGTTTGGCGAACCAGCCAGCCGGGTAAAGTGGAGGCCGACCCAGGAAGGCCTGCTATGAACATCACCCGCGAAGAAGCACTGAATCGCTCGCAGCATCTGAGCGTCACCTCATATGACGTATACGTCGATTTGACCGGCGCCGATGTCGATCAGCCAGACGTCAACTTCGTTTCAAAATCGGATATCACCTTCACCAGCGACGGCGAGCCGACCTGGGCCGACCTGATGGTCGACAAGGTGCTGGAAGCGTCGCTGGACGGCACGCCGATTGATCCTGACACGTATGCCAACAACCGCCTGCCGCTGGCACCGACGCCGGGCGAGCATTTGTTGTCCGTCACCGCGTTGGGGCGCTATTCGCACACCGGCGAGGGCCTGCATCGCACCGTCGACCCCGCTGACGGACGGGTTTACCTTTACACGCAACTGGAACCGGCCGACGCCGGGCGTCTTTATGCCTGCTTCGAGCAGCCTGACCTCAAGGCCCTGTTCCACATTGTCGTCAAGGCACCCGCCGGTTGGGTGGTGCTGTCCAACTCCGCCAAACCTGTACTCGATCACACACCCAGCGGTGTTATCTGGAACTTCCCCGATACTCCCCCGATATCGACCTATATCACGGCGTTGATCGCTGGCGAATACCACGTTGACAAGGGCACCGTCCGTTCCCGTAAGGGCGAACTACCCGCCGATCTGGTTTGCCGGCAGTCGATGAAAGACTACTTGGATGTCGCGCGCCTGCGCACCACTACACAGCGTGGCTTCGACGTTTATGAGAAGGCATTCGGGATCGACTACCCATTCGATTCGTACGATCAGGTTTTCGTGCCCGAGTACAACGCCGGCGCGATGGAGAACGCCGGCTGCGTCACCATCCGCGACGAGTACCTGTGGCGCTCACGGGTGACCGCCGCCGAGCTTGACGCGCGCGACAACACCATCCTGCACGAGCTCGCCCACATGTGGTTCGGCGACCTGGTGACGATGCGCTGGTGGGACGACATCTGGCTGAACGAGAGTTTCGCCGAATGGGCGTCGCACTATTGCCAAGCCGAAATCGTCAAGCAATACGGCGGCACCGACCCATGGCCGGGTTTCACGGCGGGACGTAAGGGTTGGGCTTTCCGTCAGGATCAACTGCCGACGACACACCCCGTTGCCGCCGACATGGTCGATCTGGACGCCGTGCGCCACAACTTCGACGGCATCACCTACGCCAAGGGGGCGTCCGTCCTGCGACAACTGGTGGGGCTGGTTGGTGAGAATGATTTCTTGGTCGGTGTCAGGGCGTATCTGAACGCCCACGAGTACGGCAATGCCAGCCTGGACGACCTGCTGAGCGCCCTGCATGAGGCGTCCGGCAAGGATCTGTCTGGTTTCACGGCAGATTGGCTGACCACCGCTGGCATGAACACACTGCAGATGAACGTCTCGGTGGACGACAAGGGCATCATCACGGCGGCCAGCATTGCCCAGACAGCGCCCGCCGAGCATCCGACGTTGCGCCGTCATCATCTTGGTATTGGCTGCTACGACGTGACTGACGGCAAGCTGGTGCGCAGTTTCGGTTTCGAGCTGGACGCCGAGGGCGCCACCACAGACGTGCCACAACTGGTCGGACGGCCCCGCCCAGCCATGTTGCTGCTGAACGACGGCGACATGACCTTCGCCAAGGTGCGTCTCGACGAGGCGTCGCTGGCCACCGCTATTGCTCACGTTGCCGACATCAAGGACGCCCTGGCCCGCGTCACCGTCTTCACGATTTTGCAAGACATGTGGCGTGACGCCGAGTTGCCGTCGGGCCAGTTTGTGACAATCGTGCTGGCCTGCCTGGCAGGCGAGACGGATATGACGGCGCTGCGCAACCAGTTGCAGGTTGGGCGCCAGGCCGCTATTGACTATTCTGCCGCGGAGGTACGTGCGGCGAACCGGGCTACCTGGACCAAAGGTCTGGGTGATCTGCTGAGTGACGCCGTACCGTCCAGCGACACGCAGTTGGCCCTGGCGACCGCGTTGATTGTCGGCGCAGCGTTGGACGACACCTATTTAATCGATCACTGGCTGGTTGACGAGAAGATACCGCAGGGCTTGCCCATCGACACCGACCTGCGGTGGCTGATCGTCACGGCCCTAGCCCGCTGGGGGCGTGCCGACGAAGCCATGATCGAACAGACGCTGGCCTTCGACCACACCCAGACCGGCATGGAACACGCCGCTGGTGCTCGAGCTGCCCGTGCGGATGCGACGGCCAAAGCCGACGCTTGGAATCTCGCCACACAAAGCGAAGACGTCCCCAACGAGACGCTAGTGCAGATTTGCGCCAACTTCTGGAACTTCGGCCAAGAAGACCTGACTAGGCAATATGCGGCGCAGTACTTCGACGTGGCCGACGCCATTGCGTCGGGCGCGGGCATCTGGGCGGGACGGGGTGACGCGGCGGTCGACACGGTGTTGACCAGCCTTTGGCCCACCCCCGTGGCCGACCAGGCCTTCGTTGAAGACGCCGAAAAGTGGCTGGCCGCCCGTCCAAATCTGGCAACCCCAGTCGCCAAGATCGCCAGCGAGTCAATCGACCGCACCAAACGGATGCTAAAAGCCCAAGCCGCGTCATCCGTCACCGAGTAGGTGCTGAGCACCATCACCCCGTAGCGGCCCAGGTATGCACTTAACCGCCGCATAACTCGCCTTGCAAAGGCCAGCCCTCGGGACAATGCGAAGGTACGCGCGTTTCTTGGGCTCAAACGCTTCCGCAACCGCCGCAACACTCCGCGCCCGCCTCATTTTAGCGGCCAGTCTGTGAAGTCCCGTAACGGACGTCGATATCGGTCCCGATTCTTTGACAATCCATACCTAGACTTTTGAAGGGCGCCATTTTCTACTTTGATAGGCTGGCGGGGTGACTGACCAAATCTCCCTGGACGAATTGCGCGCTCTCAATAAGGCGCATTGGGACGAGGTCGCCGAGTTGCACCGCGTGTCCTACAACACACCGGCACTGCTGGCGTCGCCGGACGGGTTGTCGTCCGTCGTTACGGAGGACAACCGACTGCTGGCGCCTTTCCTGCCGAGCGGTTCGGTTGCCGGGCTCGATCTTTTACATCTGCAATGCCACATAGCTACGGACACATTGTCGTGGGCTCGGCTGGGCGCACACGTCACGGGGCTTGACCTGTCGCCCGAGTCGCTGCGAGTGGCCCGCGATCTGGCGACCAAGGCTGGCTGCGAAATTGAATACATCGAGTCGTCCGTCCAGGAGGCCGATCAGGCCCTGGCAGGACGCCAGTTCGACATCGTCTACACGTCGATCGGTGCGATCTGTTGGCTAGAGGACCTGAGCCAGTGGGCTGGCTTGATCGCCAGCGTGCTGCGTCCCGGAGGCGTCTTCTTCATACGCGACCACCACCCCGTCGCGGCAGCACTTGAGTATGAGGGCCCGCCCGGCGAGTTGCGGCTGACCTGGCCGTATTTCAACAATGGCCCCCTGATTGACGACTCGGATGTCGATTACTCGTCCCCGCAGCCCGTCAAAAATGCACGCACCGTCGAGTGGGCGCACAGCCTGGCAGACGTGATCGGCTCACTGCTGTGTGCCGGCCTGACGATACGCGATTTCCAGGAACACAAGACATTGCCCTGGCTGATGGTGCCGTGGATGGAGCAGGACGGCGACTCATACGTCCTGCCGGCGCCACTTCGCGACCTCTGCCCGCTAACCTTCAGCCTGGTAGCAACAAAAGACTGACCGCGGAGGACGCGATCATGACTCAGGCATGCACTTAACCACCGCATAGCTCGCCTTGTGAAGGCCAGCCCTAGGAACAATGCGAAAATACGCGCCATTTTTGGGCGCAGATGCGCCCGCAACCGCCGCAGCGCCCCAAAACGCCTGGCTTTTGTGGCGCACATTGAGAAGTTGCGCAGAGCAAGCCGCTTTCGCCGACGCAAGCGTGCCGGTGCTGAATCCATTTCTTGCCAGATAGCAGACGTCTGTCCCACCCATCTTGGATATCTTGACTTGCATAATACTATTTGTTATGTAGTATTGGTCAAGACATAGCAAGGAGGTCTTATGCAGACCACACCACCGGCGGCCATCGGCGTCGCGGGCGCACTGCTTGACGCCGCTGTGCTAGCCGTCGTCGCCAAGGGCGACACATACGGCTATGCGCTGACGGCCCGCGTCCGCGACAGCCTTGATGTCGCCGAATCCACCATCTACCCGGTACTGCGACGTCTGGAAAAGGAAGGCAGCCTGTGGTGCTATGACGTACCGAGCGATGGCCGAAACCGCCGTTACTATGCCGTGACGGATCTGGGACGGGCCAAGCTCGAAGCGCTGAAAACCCAATGGGGCAGCTTCAAAACCAAGATCGACGACGTCTTCGACGAGGAATCAAAATGACCATCGACCAATACTTAGAGCAACTGCGGCACGCCGTCCGATCGCTGCCAGCCGACGATGCAGCCCAGGCCGTCGCCTACTACGACGAGTACCTTCATGACGCGTCTGACCCTAACGCCACCATGGCAGGGCTGGGGACGCCAAAAGAGGTCGCAGCCGAAATACTGGCCGACTATGTTGGCAAGACCGACTCCAAGCCTCGCATCGGCGTGCTGTGGGCGGTGGTGCTGGGCATTTTCGCCGCGCCCGTGGCGGCACCGCTGGCGGTCGGCCTATTCGCCGGCGTGATGGGGTTGGTCATCGGTGCATTGGCTATCCTCTTGGCCCTGTTCGTGACTGCCGTATCGCTGGTATGCGGCGGGTTGTGGATGGTGGTCACGGGTGCCCTCGTCGTCACCCAGAGCCTCACCACCTTCGCCTGGTACGTCGGCGGCGGCCTAGTGCTGGTGGCCGTCGGCCTGCTGGCCACCTTCGGCATGGTCCAGGTCGGACGCCTGGCTATCCGCGGCTTGGCTCGCTGGGTAAGCAGCATCATCGACCGAATCCGCGGACGCCGCAGCACCTCACAGAAAGGGCAAGCATCATGAAAAAGGCTTGGAGAATCATTTGGAAAATCGCCTTGGCTTGTGGAGTGGTGGGCATCGCGCTGACGCTGGTTGGGCTCAAGCAAGGGTTACCGGCCGACGTCGCGTTTGACCGCACCGGCGCGCATGTCGTCTTCTCACACGACTTGAACAGCGACGAGACGATGGACCAGCCGTTCAAGGCCATTGACGTGAATGTCTCCGTCTGCGATGTGAAGGTTGTTACGGGCACCCGTTACGGCATCACCGTCGTGTGGCCCAACACCACCCGTCTGATCACCTGGTGGTATGACGCCACGACTTTGACGGTAAGGGAATCGGGGCCGAACTTGCTGATGCAATGGCATTCCAGCAGCGGCACCATCATTATCACCGTGCCAGCCGACGCCAACCTGGCGAACATCAACGTGTACACCGCCACCGGTGATATCAACGTCGAGGCCGCGGCTGACCGCACCGTTTTACAGACCTCCACTGGCGACGTCCGTCTCGGCGCCGATGCCGCAACGCAGGCCGACTTGATATCGTCGACGGGCAACTTGGCCGTCACAGCCGATGTCGCCAGCCTGCGGGCCTCAACCTCCACCGGTGACGTCACCGCATCTGGCCGCTTCGGCGACGTCAACGCCAGTTCGTCAACCGGTACTGTCGCGGTCTCGGGGTCGGCCAGCTTGGTCAATGCCACGTCGTCAACCGGCGATGTGCGACTGACGCTGGATTCCACTTGGGACGCAGTTTCGTACGACTTCCACACAGATACTGGGCGGATAACCGTAGCCGGGCCAGGCGCACCGCAAATCAGCAGCGGTGCGTTCCAACTGTCTTACCCCGGCGACCGGCCATCGGCTCCCCCCTTCCTGAGCGCCGCCAGCGACACGGGCAACATTTCGGTGACCTTGGGAGGCGCCTAGAACACCCAGAGGTAGAACGCCGCGGCGATAACCACACCGGCGACGAACCCGACCACCACTTCCAAAGGACGGTGCCCCAGTTCCTCCTTGAGGCGCTGCAGGCCGTTCGGCGTCTCGAAGACGGCGTCGACCAACTGATTGATGCGCGCGGCCTGCTTGCCGGATTCGCGGCGTAGGCCCATCGCGTCGTACATGACGATGCCGGTGAACACCATGCAGACGCCGAACAGCGGCGTCAAAAAGCCAACGCTCAAACCCACCACCGTCGTG
>Ga0123357_10000620_pt1 | contig 35228 bp, 37 predicted proteins | sample TergutEmb28metaG_FD_89873 | JGI IMG/M metagenome (GOLD analysis project Ga0123357, IMG submission 89873) | Embiratermes neotenicus P4 segment gut microbial communities from Petit-Saut dam, French Guiana - Emb289 P4 | ecosystem: Host-associated > Arthropoda: Insects > Digestive system > Gut ... | reverse complement strand
TGCCGCAGCCGAACGCAACGGACTCCTCACACCAGACGCCTCACCGACACCGCCCCCGCCCAACCTCGACGAACCGCCATGTTGACCAAACACGAAAGTCCACCACCAGAGGGGACTTGACCGGAGCATCATGACTAAGATTTGGCAGACTCGACGACAGATCGACTCCGCACCCATCCAAAATGGCAGCCACATCAGCACGGGCAAGAATCTCACTTCGCGATATCTCCTTGTCAACTTGGGCTGGGCCTGTCATCCGAATTACTGAAGCCGTTGCCTGATCGACAGCAACTCCGCCAATCCGCATAAGCCAACAATATCTACTCATCGATCCAGCCGTCACCACATCCCCTGACATAGAGGGCGCAAGGCCCTGCAATGTATGACCCCCTTCGTCAAACAGGCGCACTACAACCCCACACGCCAGACCCAGCACGGCGGCATAATAGTCAGATTCAATGGTTGGCGCAACTGGACTTTGATTAAACATCCACCCCCATGGAAGGCCACCAAATCGAAACCGATCAGCAACATCTTCGGAATTCAAATCCAACAAATATCCTACATTGTATGTTACCTGTGGATCACCAAATTGATCACCTTCTACCAGGCCATAGTAACCAGTGGAAGTTCGCAGAGACTCGAAGCCCCTGAAAGGCAACTTTCGAGACTGGCCACCAAATGCTTCGAAGATGCTGTCGATCTCGACAAAAACCCCTGGCGTCACCCCAGACAATGGCCAATCATTGAGTTCGATAACCCACCTAGTCAATAGGGCGCTCATACGATCCGCCAGCCTGAGTCGCTCCACTGGAGTGAGCACACCTGCCGCCACTTGCAACACTGCGAGATCCTCCATTGAGAAGTCTCGCAACCAGTCCACAAATTCCAGCCTCTCTCGCACCATCGGTACGAGACGAGCGTCAATGGGCAACGCATGCCGCATCTGAAACGCAACAATCAGAGCCGTTGCGTCCCAATCCTCCCCCCCACCCGGGCTATCTGCATAGACTCCGCCTATCGCGAACCTATCAAAGAGGTTGTCGTCGACACGAAAACCTGGATCAATCACATACAGGGCATCAGCAGCGAGGATAGTGGCCTGCAGTTCCGAAAGACCCAGGACGATGAAATCCGACGGCTTAGTCGTCAAGATTGGCGTCAACCGAGCAATGAGAGCCCCCACATCCAACCAGTCGTCGTTGAGTTTCAGTTCCTGCGCCAGCCTCAATGACCAAGCCGTGTCATAGAGAGACCAATTTGTGAAGTCACTGACGTCAGTATACCCAGCAGGGAGCCCGACATCCGGGGCCCACAGAGCGGTCAGAGCTTCCTTCACCATTCCACATGTGCCAGCCACTGATGGCATGACGCTATCGGGATCACCCACATGACCAGGAGCCATAGCTTGCGGATGTGGTGACACGCATCCTGCCAACGACAGTACGACAACTATGGCGAGAAGCACAGATGGGCCTGAGTGCCGAAGGCGAAGTAGTGTCATTTCTTTCCGTTACCACCACTAACTCACGGTGTGAAAATACGACGACGAACCAAAGGTATATGTCCCGGTAGCCTGCTCACTTGCGCTTGTTATCCCGAAGACGGTCGTAAACTTGACACCGGAATAAGTCTGGTTAAGTTGCCACGTATTTGATGCAGAAGATGTCATTTTCACTGTGTTCCCTGACGAACTCAGTGAAATCCCAGCACCCCCCGACCCCACGGACGCAGAAATGGCGATGCCTGAAGTGGACACCTGATTCGTTAAACTCATCTTCGTTGCATTATACGGCTTGGAGCCCAGCCATGCCGATTTCGCACTACCTGTGGCAGATACCGAAACCGACCAGAACGTCGTCGTCCACCAGACATGTGAACTGAATTGATCTGTTAGATTCGCCTTTGTCCCGCCTGGAGGCGTGTATGCCACAGTACCAATAGCCGATATGGTACATGATGTATTGCTAGCAATTCCTCTGTTGCAAGTTTTGGCTTCAGCAGTAGCCGCTACCGAGAGGCATAAAGACGCCGCCACAAAACCGGACACGACCGTAAGGGTGAAGCGCCTCAGAACGGTAGATTCACGCAATATAGACATATTCTTTCCAACCCCCGGCAGCCATGTCGGGGGAAACTAGCATTATTTCAACGATGGCCTATACCTGCACTGGATAATATGCATCCATGCTAGTATCTTGCAGTCACTATGCTATCCACTCGGCGGTCTTGTTGCAAACGATGAATTCCCATACCCTACATCCATGTACGCACCCACCTCTAAAGAGACAAGATATTCTCGTTAATCATGGTGGCAATCACCTATTTCACGGATGGGTAGAGCCCTAGCCAGAAAGTCCCTAACACGAATCCAACCCGCTAAACCAGTGTTGATTTGAAAACGTCTACCGCCCCAGGGCGTGATCGACGCCGGGCTCGTAGGCGCCCAGGATCGGCGTGCGGCGGGTGATCACCTGCCAGAGCATGTTCACGTCGGCGAAGGCCTCGCGCACCTGGTACGACGCCCACTTGCCCGGGTCGTTCGCCTTGACGGTGTCGTCCCCCACGCCCACGGCGTCCAGCCCGACCAGGCGACACGTGGTCACCGCACGGGGAAGGTGGTACGTCTGTGACACGAGGATCGCCGAGGACACCCCGAAGATCACCCGCGCCCGCACGCAGGTCGTGTACGTGTCCTCGCCCGCGAAGTCCTGCACGATCTTGGACTCCGGGATCCCCTGCTCGACCAGCCATTCCGCCATGGCGGCCGGCTCGTTGTGATACGGGGTGAGGTTGTCCCCCGAGACGAGGATGACCTTCGCCTTGCCCGCCAGGTACAGATCCCGGGCGACGGCCAGGCGGGCCGCCAGATAAGGGCTGGGCTTGTTGCCCATGGCCAGGCCTGCGCCGTACACGATCGCCACGTCGTGCGGGGCGACATCGGCGACAGACAAGATGCGGTTGGAACTGACCGCCCCGACCACGATGAACGGGGAGGCTGCCACGAGGACGATGAGCGCCAGGATGGTCATGACCACACGACGCCCCCGTCGGCGTCGTGTGGGCGCACCACCCGCCTGCGCGTCGAAGGTCTCTTTCTTGCCAGCCACCACATCACCCTAGCATAGCCAACACATCTTTGCTTTAGTCGAGGATCTCGCGCACGATGCCGTCCGCGATCAGCCGACCCTCCAGAGAGCACATCAGCCGGCCGTCGTGACGGACGAGACGCCCGGAGTCGACGTACGCCTGGGCGCGAGCCCGTTCCGTGTCGGTGAGCAGGGACTCGTCCATGCCCTCGGCCAGGCGCAGCCCCAGCATGACGGCCTCGACGCGGGCCTGATCCGCGGACAGACGCTCCGAGCCTTCCACGGGCGACCCTTGCGCGACATGGGCGATGTACGTGGCGGGGCGCCGGTGGTTCCACCACCGCACCCCGTCGTGGAAGGAGTGGGCGCCGGCGCCGATCCCCCACCAGGGAGTCGAGCGCCAGTACGCCATGTTGTGGCGGCACTCACGTCCGGGCAGCGCCCAGTTGCTGACCTCGTACCATCCCAGCCCGGCGGCTGCCAGCGTGGCGTCGGCCATGAGGTATTTGTCGGCCAGGTCGTCGTCGTCGGGGCACGGGAGCTCGCCCGCCGCCATGCGCCTGGACAGGGGAGTGCCGTCCTCGACGATCAAGGAATACGCGGAGACGTGCTCGGGGGCGAGAGCCAGGGCGGCGTCCAGGGTGGTCTCCCACTCGGCGAGCGACTCCCCCGGCGTGCCGTAGATGAGGTCCAGCGACAGGTTGTCGAACCCGGCGGACCTCGCCCATGCCACGGCCTGCGCCACCCGCCCGGGAGTGTGCGCGCGATCCAGGCTGGCCAGGACGTGTCCCACCGCCGACTGCATGCCGAGGGAGAGCCGGTTCACCCCGATGCCGCGGATCTGCTCCAGGAGCCGCGGGGTCAGCGTCTCGGGGTTGGCCTCGGTGGTGATCTCGGCGTCTGTCACGACCTGGAAGTTCCTCGTCACGGCGTCCATGATCACCGCGTACTCCTCGCCCGACATCATGGTCGGCGTGCCCCCACCCACGTACACAGTCGCGACGCGGGACTCACCCAGACGGCGTGAGGCCATCTCCAGTTCCTCGCACACGGCCCGCAGGTACGGGTCGACCACGTCGGAGCGGCCGTCCTCGGGCAACACGTACGTGTTGAAGTCGCAATACCCGCATCGGGCTCGACACCAGGGGATGTGGATGTACAGCCCCACGTCGGTCCAGGTCATTTCCCTGTGGACTCCGACGTGGACAAGGCGGCGACGAAGGCTTCTTGGGGGACCTCGACGCGGCCCACCATCTTCATGCGCTTCTTGCCCTCTTTCTGCTTCTCCAGCAGCTTGCGCTTACGAGAGATGTCACCGCCGTAGCACTTGGCGAGGACGTCTTTACGCATGGCGCGGATGGTCTCACGCGCGATGACGCGCGAACCGATGGCCGCCTGGATCGGCACCTCGAACTGTTGGCGCGGGATGAGTTTGCGCAACCGACCCGCCATCTCGACCCCGTAGGCGTACGCCTTGTCCTTGTGGACGATGGCCGAGAAGGCGTCCACCGTCTCCTGATTGAGCAGGATGTCCACCTTAACCAGGTCGGACGCCTGCTCGCCGGCGTCCTCGTAGTCGAGGGAGGCGTACCCTTTCGTCTTCGACTTCAGCGCGTCGAAGAAGTCGAAGACGATCTCGGCGAGGGGCAGCATGTAGTGCAACTCCACACGGTCCTCGGAGAGGTACTCCATGCCCGTCTGCACTCCGCGCCGCTGTTGGCACAGCTCCATCAAGGCGCCGATGAAGTCCGTCGGCGCCAGGATGGACGCCTTCACGACGGGCTCGTAGACCTCGGCGATCTTGCCCGTGGGGAACTCGGACGGGTTGGTGACGATGTGCTCCACCCCGTCCTCGGTCAACACGCGGTAGACCACGTTGGGGGCTGTGGAGATGATGTCGAGCCCGAACTCGCGCTCCAGCCGCTCACGCACGATCTCCATGTGCAGCAGGCCGAGGAAGCCGATACGGAACCCGAACCCCAGCGCCGCCGAAGTCTCCGGCTCGAAGACCAGCGCGGCGTCATTGAGCTGCAGCTTCTCCAAGGCTTCGCGCAGTTCGGGGAAGTCGTTGCCCTCGATGGGGTAGATCCCGGCGTACACCATGGGCTTGGGGTGGCGGTATCCGGCCAGGGCGTGGTGGGCGGGTTTGCCAGCCAGCGTCACGGTGTCGCCGACCCGCGACTGACGCACGTCCTTCACGCCTGTGATGAGGTAGCCCACCTCCCCCACGCCCAGGGCGGCGGACTTCACCGGCTCGGGGGAGATCACCCCGACTTCGAGGATCTCGTGGGTCGCCTTGGTGCTCATCATCAAGATGCGGTCGCGGTGGCGCAACTGGCCGTCGACCACGCGCACGTACGTCACGACACCCCGGTACGAGTCGTACACCGAGTCGAAGATCAGCGCCCGCGCCTGGCTGTCCGCGTCGCCCACGGGCGGGGGCACCTGGCGCACGATCTCGTTCAACAGCTCAGGAACCCCGCCGCCGGTCTTGGCCGAGACGCGCAGCACGTCGGAAGGGTCGCACCCGATGACATGGGCCAACTCCGCAGCGTACTTGTCCGGGTAGGCGCCCGGCAGGTCGATCTTGTTGAGCACGGGGATGATGGTCAGGTCCGCTTCCAGGGCCAAGTACAGGTTCGCCAGGGTCTGCGCCTCGATCCCCTGCGCGGCGTCCACCAGGAGCACCGCGCCCTCGCAGGCCGCCATGGATCGGGACACCTCATACGTGAAGTCCACGTGGCCAGGGGTGTCGATCATGTTCAGGACGTACGGGGTCCCCTCGACCTCCCAGGGCAGGCGCACCGCCTGGGACTTGATCGTGATCCCCCGCTCACGCTCGATGTCCATCCGGTCGAGGTACTGGGCGCGCATGGTGCGCTCATCCACCACCCCCGTCAATTGCAACATCCGGTCGGCCAGGGTGGACTTCCCATGGTCGATGTGCGCGATGATCGAGAAATTGCGGATGGCAGAAGGATCAGTGGAGCCAGGCGAGTAGGTCACGGACGTCCTTGGAGTCAAGAGGTGAATGGGGCTATTCTCTCATATTCTCCGCTTCGAGGGCTGCCTTGAAGAAACTGAGGGGGTGGTCGGTGCCTTTCGATCCGGGATGTGAATCAATAGTGGTCAGCGATGTTTGAAGTAGCGGAACAGGTGGTTTTCGCGGATGAGTGTCATGGCCACCAAGGCGCCGATAAGGGCGGCCACGCCGGCTGCGACTAAGCTTCGCAGCCCCGGGTACAGGGCTGACCAATAATCGGGGGGGCCGTGAATGATCGCTGCAACGACACAGGCGGGTAGTGCCGCAATGACGGCAATGGCTGTCCACATGAGGGTTTCAATAAGAATTTGCAGGCTAACCGCGCTTCTCGCCAGGCCCATGTGTAAGTCGCAGGCCAGTTCGAGGCGTCGGGATCGGATGGCCGTAAATCCGAGAGTCGCACCGATCAGTATGGACGCAAGGTTAATTGGCAGCAGCGGCAGATTCGCAAACTTGGTGGGCGCATCAAAACTAGTACCGTGAGTGCTGTTCAATTGAGTGGTTGTGGGAGCCGGTGATTGCACGTTCACGCCAGTGACGGTTGGCAGTAGGGCAAGTGGCAGGACTGTTGCAGCCTTGTCGGGCTGGGGCCATGCCTCCACCCAGCATTGGTCGAACGGCTGGTCCGACATCACGGGGGCGGCGATCGTGTAACTCAATATGGGCAACCGCCCATCTGGTGGATATGCGTATACCCCAGCCACATGCACATTCGTGCCATCCGCTAGCGGGACCATGTCAGCGATGGTGGCGACACCCGCACGGCCAGCAAGATCATCAGACAACCACACTCCGTCACTGTCGCTGTCGGCCATATTGAACAAACTCGGGAAACCGGGAGTGATTTCCCAGGTGGCGATAGGAGTTGATGGCAATACAGCCAATGTCACCGTGGGCCCGCCACGTATCGCACCAGCAGCGACAACACCGGGCAGACTAGCCAACCTGTCGCATTGAGCACCGTTGACACCGTAGGGTTGTGACATGATCCATACAGCAGCCCCCGACTGCCGAAACATGGTGGCTTCCTGAATCAGGCCAACGACAATACGCGCCTGCGCCACAGCCGAACCACCGCAAAACAACCAAAACACCAATGCGAAAACAAACCCGCGTGTCACACCACTGGTCAGGTTCCGCCACGCCTCGTCAAGGATAATCCACAATGCTGGCGAATCTCCTTGCGATGGGGCAAACACAGTACGGGCATTCTTACTCATGGCAACACGCCTGGCTGGTGAATCAGATCAATGATTTTGCCGCAAGCGGCCGCCGTTTCAGGATTATGTGTGGCGACCACGGTGATCATCGTCCCATCCGTCACCTGCGCCAACACACGGTTGACCGTGTCTGAAGCGGTCGGATCGAGCTGAGCCGTCGGTTCATCCACCAACAATAAATCCGCATGCTTGGCAACTGCGCGCGCGAGCATCAGACGCTGCGCCTCACCACCAGACAACATCGCATAATCACGCCTGGCCAGCGCAACCAACCCGAAACGCTCCAGCAGCTCCATCGCCTGGCATGTGGCATCCTTGCGGTTGACGCCGTGAGCCAGCAGCGGCAGGGCCACGTGATCAACCGCACTGCGTCCGGGCACCCCGAACGGGTTTTGAAACACCCAGCCAACCGTCCTGACACCATCCCAGGCGATCACACCTTTCGTGGGGGCTTCCCAACCAGCCAACAACGACAACAGTGTGGATTTTCCAGATCCAGAGGGGCCCGTCAACGCGACCAACTCGCCACCTGTCAGCGTCAGTGATAACCCGTGAAACAAATCACTGGTGCCAGGAAACACGTGCGAAATACCAGTCAGCTTCACCTGCATGACGGCGCATCCCTTGGCGCTGGTGAGATGACCTGAGTGGGCAAGATCTGCCCCGTCACAAATGTTTCGCCCAGCTGGGACGCGACGATCCGCACCGCCAGAGAAGTGTTCATCCCGTCAACCAGACAGGCGTCCTCGCCCTGCACGTCATACAGCCCAGCCGGTGGAACAGCCACCACCTGAATCGGAGATGCCAGCTGTGCTTGCACTGCTAACGCGTTAGCACCATCGCTCAGCCACTGAACATAACCACGAGTTCTCGTGTATGCAGCCAGAAAGGTCGAATCAGATATCATTCCATCGCCACCAACTGGAGCAGTCACCCCAGCCCCTAAGCTAACCACCCGCTCACCGGGCCACACGCCGTCTGGCCAGTGGACTATGAGCTCTTCAAGCTGCCCACCGGCGGTGAACACCACGTCACCACTGCCCCGAACGTCACCGACCTGTTGAGCACACACACTCGGCGTCTCCGAAACTTCAGGCATCCACATGATCTGGGCCAGTGGAAGCGTGCCTTGGCTTGACGCGCCCGCCGCCACCCACATTCTGGCCATCGCAGCCGCAGTCGATTGGGAATACACCCCATCGACTGGGGTGTGGTAACCCATCCGTACCAACTCGTTTTGGACATCCGTCACATCGCCACCCCGAGCCCCAATAGCCAGGTCTCGCCACAACGGCGCATCGAGATGCAACCCCACCACAACCCGATCATCAACAACAAAAACCGCATCGCCAGAGTTGATTGCCTTACCAGGCGTGCAAGAGGAGGCCCGCACCATGCCCGACGCCGCCGAAGCCAATGAACGCGCCTGGGTCAATATGGCATCAACTTGCACACTGATCTGATCAGAAAATGGCTGTGGCACCAGCCCAACAATCGCCGATCCAGTTGGTACAGCCACCGCATTCGGAGCTGGCGACCGGGCAATGAACAACCCTGCGCTCAACCCGACGGCCAGGCATACCACCACACCAACGGTCAGCATTGATGCCAATACCCGCCGATTCACGCGACCATGCCCGACCATCGGCGCATCAGATGCCCCTCTCTCTAGTGCTTCAGACATCGAACACCCCCATTCATGTCAACAGCCATGAGCGTACGACCCACATTAATCACCTCGTCCATCCCCTGCCTCCCATGCCTGCTCCAACTACCAGTCGAATGAATGACAACCGCAACGAGTCTTTCACATCCAGAAGTTGAGCACTCACAGCCCAGCAACTCTGCTACCTTCTCATCTGCTCCACTAGGATACACTGCCTATGCGACTTGATCCGTGTTCAGGACTCATTATCGACATGTGTCAGTGAAACTTCGTAGGTCCTTATCTTGCTGTCATTATGTGTCAACAAGCACCAATTTTTTGAGATTCCTGGAGACGCACATTGCCGCCTTGACTAAGGGTATCGCACCGCTAGCATTGCTTATCACTAGCCATGCAATGTGCCTTCACTGGAGGCCAGTATCATGGATCAACACTCAATGAGGAGACAACATGAAGATCAAAACAGCAATAAGCGCCACATTCTTGGCGCTAAGTATGTCAGTTGGGCTTGGGCTGGCCGGGATGCCCACCGCCTTAGCGGACCCCATCGATAAGACTGGGAGTTCATCGGGCTGCTCAGGAACCTGGACTACCGGAACAACCACTTCAACAATTTCGGGCGTTTCCTGCTATGGAGGAGCTCATGCGTACCCATGGATTAAGTACTATGCGTCCGACAACACCACGCAGATAACAACCGCTAATGGAGCGTCGATTACCAGCGGCTCGTCGACGGCAAGCCGCCCTTCAACATCATTCGCTTATCAGGCCGGTTTCACCGTTGTATTGTGACAACATGGTTATTACCCAACTGATGCCAGCATCTCGCACCTTGAGATCTTTGTGCGTCATTCTGCTTTCGATAGCGTTGTTGTGCGGCTGCTCACAAGCCGCACAACAACCCGGACCGTATGCGTCCCAGTACGCGGTCGCCATTCATGATGCTCAGTCAGACTATGTTCGGTCCATTCTTCAATCGGGCCAGATTACTTCAGCTGACCTAAAAGATGCCGAGCAACACACAATCGGTTGTCTGTTGAGTGCTGGCATTAATGCTTCATACGGAACAAACGAGTGGGGATTGGATGAGTTAACCATTATGGGCGTGCTGACCCGAACACAGAGCGGAGCGCAGCAACAGTGTCTCGATGCGTGGATGGGTCCCATCATGCAGCTATACGTTGACCAATTCACCAATCCAAACAACCAAGACTGGAACACCTTGGTAGCCGCGTGTCTCGTTCGTAAAGGACTCGTGCCAAGCGGCTTCACCGGGCAGGACTATTCAAACCTTATGTCAACGGAAGGGATGTCTTTCAACTCATCCACCATGGCCCCTGATAACACCGGCACATATTCATACTCATCATCGGATGCGACTCAGATTGTGTTGCCAGGTGGCGTCAGCCTCAGTGACCCTGAAGCAACCGCGTGCACAATCATCCCACTTCAGCAATCATGAGTAGTGCCGCCATCAGCCCGTACCCCACCTCATATTCCCCACCCGGTCACCGAAAGACCAGGGTCTTGACCACGACGGGGAGGACGGCACCGCCGGCCGCCGGGGCGCCGATGTCCACATAGTCTCCGGAATGGACGGCGACGGAGTCGATGCAGATGAACCGCCCCGCTCCCCCCAGTCGGGCGCGGATCGATTGGCCGAGGACCTTGGCCAGATCGGACTCCGTGACCACGATCAGAGGGACGCCCTGGGCCGTGACGGGGGCGACGGCGGTGACGATAGCGTCGGCCATCTGCTGGACACGCGCGAACGTGGGACTCACCGGACCGACGAACGAGATCGCCACCGGATGAGGTCGCCCGTCGAGGGAGAACCAGTCCAGCCGCTCGGAGATGGCCCGTGCCATCGCGAGGGGGTCCGCCTCCTCGTCGGCGGTCAGCTTCAACGCCGGGAGGTTCTTGATCGGCAACAGAGAGGGGTCGTACTCGATGGTGGACCCCGACAGCTTGGTGATGTGGGTGCCAGCCCCCACCACGGTGGCACGGATGGTCTCGACCGCCGACACCCGGGGCACCGCCCGCAGGAGGACGGACTCGCGGATGGCCTGCCCCAAGAACACGCCCAGGTCGCCATACGCGAAGGGATCCTCCGGGGACTGCAGGACGCAGTCGGCCACCCCGCCGGAGAACATCAGGTGGCTCAGGGGCTTCGGAATGACGACGTCGCGGCCCGGTTCGGTCAGGATCCTGGGATAGAACGCCGATTTCGGACGCAGGCCCAGGCTCATCTCCAGGAGTTCGCACATGGCTTGGGCGACCTGGGCCAGGGTGTCCGGGTCGGCACGGTCGCCCACCGCGATCCGGATGCCCCGATCGGCGCACAACTCGGCGATCTTCTCCGCGATGTAGGTCACGCGGGATTGGGTACGATCCACCCGGATCAGCCGACCGCCGATGTCCAGGCAACTGGCGCTGACAGGTTCCCCGTGGTCGAAGAGGACGAAGTTGCTGGTCCCCCCGCCGATGTCGTAGTTGGCGACGGCCGTCGAGTGCTGGCGCGAGTACACGTCGGCCCCGGCGCCGCGACCGGCGAGCACGCTCTCCAGAGTCGGTCCGGCCGTGGCCACCACGAAGTCTCCAGCCAAGTCGGAGAGGTACCGGGCCACCTCGTCGGCGTTGTCTTTGCGGGCCGTCTCCCCGGTGATGACCACAGCGCCGGTCTTGACCTCGTGAGGGTTCACCCCCGCCATGCGATACTCCAACTCGACCACCTCGCGCAACGCCGCCGAGTCGATCCTCGTCGGCGAGAGCAGGGGCGTGAAGTGGATGTCCGAGCGATAGACGATCTCCTTGCCGACGATCTCCACACGTGGCACGGTGAATCCGGAGGACAGGTCTTCGATCGTGATCACAGAGAACACGACTTGCGACGTGGTCGTGCCCACGTCGATCCCGACGGACAGGAGCTGGTCCTTCATGGCGACACCCCTACGTCAGGTGAACCGTCGTCGAGGAAGGCCCACAACGCGTCCAGGCCGACCCCCTCGGTCGCGGAGACCTCGAACACCGGGTCGGCCCCCGCCCGTTCCAACGCCTCACGCGCATGCGCGATGTCCCACCGGTCGCCGGCCATGTCGATCTTGGAGACCACCCCGAAGACCGGCTTGGCGAAGGTGGTCGCGAAGGCCGGCGGGATCCAGCTGGATTCCCGTCCCACCTCTTGCACGAGCCCGATCATCTGCGCGTCAGCCGCCGTCACGATCAGGGCACGGTACAAGTACCGCCTCTCGATGTACTCCCCCGGGGTGTCGATGAACGTCAGATGACGCTGAATCGTCTGGGTCTTGGCGTAGCGCAACGCCTCGCCCATGAGCGCCTGGATCAAGGTGGTCTTGCCGCATCCGCTCATCCCCATCAATATCGTCTCCTTCACCTACGATCACCGCCTCGCCTAGGACCGGGTGATCGCCGTGGGCGCGAACCCCATGCGGGCGCCCAGGAGGTCGAGGACCGCCTTGAGGGCCGACTCGACCGCCTGCACGTCCCCGGTGATCAGCACCGCCCCTGAGAACCGGTCCACGAAACCGATCTCGACCATGGCCGCTTTCGTGGCCACGTCGGCGGCGATGATGGACGCCTCCGACGGGGTGATCGTCAAGATGCCGATGGCGTTGGCGCCCTCGCGCTCACCCTTGACCAGCCCCAACTTGGTCGTGAGGTTGTCCACGGGGTTGGCGATCAGATGAGCCAGCGTCACCTGTTTGCCAGGAACGAACTCCTGGATGATGCGTTGTTTGTCCTGATCCATGGCGCTCACCATGACAGGCCCCTCACTGGTCGGCCCAGTTCGCCGGGTAACAGACGTACAGGAAACGCGCCGTGTCAGGCGTGGAGAAGCGCAGGGTCGTGTTCTTCGGGATGAACAGGATCTGCCCCTTCTCAGCCCTCACGGGACGACCATCCATGATCAGTTCCAGAGTGCCCTCGATGACGTAGTCGATCTCGTCGTACTTCAGGGTCCACTCGAAACTGGTGTGGTCCATCTCCATGATCCCGCAGCCGAGCCGGGGGCTCTCCTCCAGGCTCACCACGTCGACCAGGCGTACGCTCGACGGCGGGGACTCGATGGGAAAGGGGAAATCCTCGGTGGGGATCCTCGTGGGATCGATGCCGATCACGCCCGAGGCGTCCTTCCATCGTGGGGCGCCCGCGTCCCGCGGAAGGGCGCCCGCCTGCTCTTCGATCACATCGCGAATGATGCGCACTAAGATATCTTCATTGATGACCATAGGGGGTTCCATCCTTCTTCACTGGTTGTCCTTCATCACTACTGGGGGCCGTCGTCGGCCCATTGGCTCTCGTCAGCCAGATCGACCTCGTCCACGACGCCGACGATGACATGGTCGATGGGGAGATCCCCCGACCCGACGCTGATCCGGGCAGAGCTGCCCGACACGACCAAGACCGTCTCACCCACGCCGGCGCCGATCTGGTCGACGGCGACGATGGGGTACGCCCGCGCACGGCCGGGGAACCGCAGCGGATCGACGATCATCAATTTGCATCCGCTGAGCTCCTCGTTCTTCCTTGTCGCCCACACATTTCCTATCACCGTGCCCACGAGCATGGCTACCTCCTCAACTAGGTTGGTTCATGGCGATCCCCACGGGAGTCACCATCATCGGATGCGGCGGCTTGTGGACCGGGACGCCTAGGTGATCGGCGAAGATCTCCTCCATGCCGTCCAGTCCAGCCGAACCCCCGACGAGCCACACGTTCTCGACGTGGCCTCCCGCGAGGTGTCGGCCCACGATGGTGGCCATCTTCTCGGCCACCGGTCGTACCGCTTCCTTCACTTCCGCGACCCTGTCCGGGTCCGCTTTGAACTTCTCAGCCTCGTCGAAGGTGAGGCCGAAACGCCCCATCAGGACCAGGCTCATATGGGTTCCGCCGGTGGCCTCGTCGGCGACGTAGACCACCTTGGAATCTTCGAAGACCGATAACCCGGTGGTTCCACCTCCGATGTCGACCACGACCCCGTTGACCACTCCGAGGACCGAGTTGGCCGCCGTGGGCTCATCCACGATGGCGGCCACCTCCAGGCCAGCCGCTTCCACGACATGCCGATGCGTGCCACAGTCGCGTGCCGACGTGCCGGGAGGCACGGCGATGGCCGCCTGCTCGATGGGCCGGTCCAGACGCCGCCTCAACGAGTCGGTGAGCCTCTTGACGATCTGGATGGCCCCGAAATAGTCCACGACGAGTCCGTCCCGGGCTATCTGGCACGGCTGGATCTCGCAGGCCACCGGCCTGCCGTCACCCGTGAGAACGACCTCGACGATCGAGGCCGTCCCCAGATCGACTCCGCACTTCAGCGACGCGCCCGCGTCCACCTGTCCCGTGTGGCGCAAGGCCGCCACGGAACCGTTCAACGTGAGGATCGTGGAATCCGACAGCATCACTCGCCCCGCTCGCTCAGCGAGTCCGATAGATACGGACCAGTTCCTCGATCAGCTCTTCCTTGCGAGCTGATCGCACCTGGGCCTTGGCCATCGGGAAGGCGGACTCCGCCCTGGCGAGGGTCCTCAAGTGGACCACCGACATGGCTTCCAACGCCTCTTCGCTCAGAACCGCAGGCACATCCACGGCGTCCTGGTCCCCCACTTCGTCATCCCCGTCGTCGAAGTCGTCCGACTCGACGTCTGGGTGCTCCATGACGTGGCTGGTCTCCACGGCCGCCTCGGCCGGCGCGTCCCCGCTCGGCGGCTGGAGGCCTCCGAGCACCGCACCGGAGCGCGTCAGCATCTCCTGCACCGCCCCATCCGGGCGAGGGATCACGTGGGTGCTGACGAGGCGACCGACTCGTGACGCGGCGGCCGCCCCGGCGTCCACCGATGCCTTCACCGCCCCCACATCGCCCGTCACGACGATGGTCACGAGGCCACCGCCGACATGGTCTTTGCGGACCAGGCTCACCTGGGCCGCTTTGACCATGGAATCGGCAGCCTCGACCGACGCGACCAGCCCCCTGGTCTCCACCATTCCGATTGCGTCCATGACCGGATGCGACTCAGTACTCGGTGGGGTTCGCGGCGACCGACTTGACGGCCTCGGCGAACGCCAAGCAGGCCGCCTTGCAGGCGCTCTGCTCGCCGGTCAAGAGCCCGCCGCCGAAGTTCGTCTCGCTCGGAGGCCCGTAGAAGGCGCTCAGAGTGACGTCGGCGGCCTTCAGGGCTGCGTCGAGCCCGTAAATGGACTCCTCAGGCGGCGCGATGAGATAGGCGATGGCCGTCCCTTCGGGGACTCCCGCCACCTCGGAGAGGTAGGAACCGCTGCGCGAGATGCAGTAGGCGTAGTAACACACGCTGTCATCCTCGTTGGCGCTATAGAACCATGCCTCGTTTTCCACCATGGCATAGATCGCGTCGAGCCCCGCCCGGATCTCCGCGGGATTGGGTCCCGAGATGATCCCGATGATCTCACCGGCCAACTTGGTGTTGGCGTTGGCGGCGCCGCCATAGAAGGACTTGGCGTACGCGACCTTGACGTCGGCTTTCTTCGTCGCCTCGTCCAACGCGGTGTACGCGACATCGTCGATGTCCGCCGTGAACAACCCGATGGCGTGATGGTCGGCGGGCAGTTCGAGTGACGCTTTCAGTTCCTCGTTCACCCTGGGAATGATCTTCGTGCTCAGTATCGTGGCTTTCAATGGATCATTAATCATGAGCTGACAACCTCCTCGTTGACATCTGTTCTCATATACTTGCGAAGCCCATCGTCTCGGTCGGATGGACTCCTGGGGACCTGCCCCCACAGCCCCTGGCGGGGACGATCGGTGAGGATCGCCACCGGCAGGGACGGTCGGGACACGACTTGACCTGTCATAGTTTGAGATCCATACCGCTGACTTTGGCCTCGATCATCTTCTTGGCGATGTCGGCGATATAGGCTCCCGCTTCGGTTGGTGGTGTTCCCATGCGATAAATATTCGACACCACCGTACGAATATTCTCTGGCGCCCCTGGATAGCCCTTGTACGTCATATAACAACTCAAGGACTCGTTGGTCACCAACCCAGGGCGTTCACCGAGCAGGATGAGCGTCACCTCGGGGGTCAGCAGGGCGCTGACCTCGTCCATGACGCGCACTCGCCCGTATCGGACGAACATGGTCGTCCCCACCGTCAACCCATGGCGCTTCAGGCCCTGGAGCAACGCTGGAAGCAGATCCGCCAGATTGGCCTCCACCGCTGTGGAGGACAGTCCGTCGGACACCAGTATCTGGACCTGCGCCCCATGGGCGCAGCGGTCCGAGATCTCTTTCGCCGTCTGGGACGAGAAACGCGCTCCGATGGCGGGATCCATCAGGTACGCGGCCTTGTCCCCCGCCTCGCTCTGCACGCAGCACAGGCCCAGGGACTCCATCAACGAGGTCGACACGTCGTTGAAGACGGCGTCCATGGCGGCGGCGTGGTCCGCCCGGAAGCGCAACAGGGAGGCGCAGGTGGGCCGAGGCCCGGCCCGCCATCGCCCGATACGAGCCGAGGTGGCCCGCATCATCTCCACCAGAGCCTGGCGGTCGACGGGGTCGGGCACGGCGAGCATCTGCTCGGCGGTCGTCTGGTCGTCGCACATCCAGGTGGTCGCCGGGACCCCCGGCGACGCCACAGGCGCCGACGACGGGGATGTCGGATCAGTCCCGACCATGGTGGCCAGGATCTGGCTCACCATCGCCTTGATGTCGGATTCGTCATACGTCTGGTTCATCGTCCACCCTCCTTCATCTCGTGAACATGGAAGCGTCGCCAGCGCGGGCGGTCAACCGGCCGCGGTCGTCCAGGATGCCCCATTCCTGGGCCCAGACGAAGAACTCAGGGGCCGGGGTCAGCCCCAACAACTCCCTCAACGTCGCATCGTCGTGATAACTGGTGTCCTGGTAGCTCAACATGATGTCGTCGCCACCGGGGACTCCCATGTAATAGTTGGCCCCTGCCATGGCGAGCAGCATCGTCGCGATCTCCTGATCGTTCTGGTCGATGCCCGTGTGATTGGTGTAGCAGGGCGCCATGCCCATCGGCAGGCCGGTCAGCTTGCCCATGAAATGGTCCTCCAGGTTGGCCCGGATCATCTGCTTGCCGTCATAGATCGTCTCGGGCCCGATGAACCCGGAGACGTTGTTCACCATGAACGGCGAGTACCGCTTGGCGAAGCCATAGGTACGCGCCTCCAGGGTCATCTCGTCCACGCCGTGGTCCGCTCCGATGGACACCTCGGAGCCTTGGCCGGTCTCGAAGTACATCAGATTCGGCCCCGCGCACAGGCCCTTCTTCCTGATCAGGGCGAACGCCTCATCCAGGAGGTCGACAGTGACGCCGAAGTCGGTGTTCGCGTCCTGGGTTCCGGCCACCGATTGGAAGAACATCGACGAAGGGGCGCCCTTCTCGACCGCTTCCATCTGCGTGGACACATGGGACAAGCAGCAGATGTGCGTGGGGACCCTCAGATCCTCCATCACCTCGTACAACGTGTCGAGGATCCTGGTGGTGTTGGCCACCGTGTCCTCGACCGGGTTGACCCCGAGGACGCAGTCGCCGGAGGCGTACGACAATCCCTCGAAGAGGCTCGCCCGGATCCCGGCTGGATCGTCCTTGGGGTGGTTGGGCTGGACGCGGTACGACAGGGTGCCCGGCTTGCCGATCTCGTACCGGCACTTGCCGGTCACGCGCATCTTCGACGCGCCGTAGACCAGGTCCGCGCTGCTCATCAGTTTCGCCACGGCGGCGACCATCTCCGCTGTCAGCCCGCGCCGTGCCGTCTCGATGTCGCTCGTCGTGGTCTGGTGGCTCAGCAGCCAGTCCCTCAACTCGCCCACCGTCCAGGACCGGATGCTCTGATACACCGTCTCATTGGTGTTCTCCTCGATCACCCGGGACACCTCGTCCTCGTCGGGCGGGATGAGCGGGTTCTCGCGGATGTCTGACAACCTCAGATTGCTCAGCACGATCTTGGCGGCGATCCTCTCGGTCACGGTCGTCGCGCCGATGCCGATCAGGTGATCACCAGACTTCTCCTCATTGGCCTTGCCGAAGAGTTCCTTGAGATCCGCGAACGTGTAGACGTTGCCGTGCAACGTCGTCGTCAACGTCGGTGACATGTCTTCTCCTTCGTGAGTCCTCCAGCGTCTCCGAGCGGCGGCGCGGATCGGCGCCGCCATGCCCGGATCAGACGCTCGCCTGTCCCTCGGAGGCCGCATCGGCGCCGATCGACAGGTCGGCGCCAGCCGAACCGTCGTCGGGCAGTCCGTGGCGATGCCCCTTGATCACTTCTAGGCCGCGCACGGCCAACAGGATCGCGACGAAGATGCCGATGACGCCACCGCACAACTTGCCGACGACCATGGCGAAGATCGCGTCAGGCGCCACACCAGCGGCGTAGCCGAGGTGGTCGCCCAAGGCGAAGGACGCGCACACGGAGAAGGCCACCGCGACGACCTTGCCCCGCTTGTCCATGTCTTTCATCGTCCCGAACATGGGGATGTTGTTGGCCAGGGCGGCGATCATGCCGGCGGCCGAGTTCTCGTTGACGCCCATGAGACGGCCCAGGGCCGCGACGGGCTTGTTCAGCACCGTGGTGATGAAGTGGACGAAGGGGAAGGCGCCCGCCAACGTGATGGCGATGATGCCAGCCGTCTCCAGCTGAGGCCCGATGGGGGCCATCTGGATGTCCGTCTGCGACCCCTCGGCGCCCACGAAGGGGATCCAACTCACGAGCGAGGAGCCGTTCTCGCCGGCCGAGCCGAGCAGCAGGCCCAACTTGTTGAGGATGGCCAGGCACAGCATCAGGGTGATGGCGCCCGAGATGAAGATCGCGAAGACGTTGAACCCCTTCATCATGCCATTGGGGATGAGCGCGAGGCCCACGGCCATCAGGATGGCCAACACGGCCGAGGGGACGAGGTTGATGAGGATCTTGCCCACGGTGAGGGGGTCTGCCATGCCCACAGCAGTGCTGTTGAAGCTGATCATGTACATCACGCCAGCGATGAAGACGCCGAAGGGGATGGAGATGAAACCGGCCAGCATGCCACGGGCCAGGAAGGGGCGGTCCTCTTTGTCGATGATCCCCAGCGAGACGGGGATCGAGAAGACGATGGTCGCGCCCATCATGCAGCCCATGAACAGACCGGACAGGATGTGGATCCCCTGGTCGCTCGTCATAGCCCCCGCGAGGGGGAAGCCTCCCATGTCATTGGCCAGCAGAGAGCCGGCGAACATGGCTGGGTCCGCCCCGATCACCCCGAACACGGCGCCCACGGGGCCCTTGAGCCAGTCACCGAGCACGGGGGCGAAGCACATGATGCCGACCATGGCGAGCGCGAGCACGCCCATGGCTTCCATGCCTTCTTCGAATTTGGCCCCGTACCCCCACTTATTACTGAAAAACACCTTGTCAATGACGCCGATCACCATGAACAGCAACATGATGTAGATGATTATTTGACTAACATTTCCCATGTTTATCACTTCTCCTTTTTGCCAGTTATGCTTTGTCTCGTCGTCGGCGTCGTTGCCGGTCGACGGTTGAAGTTCGACTATGTTCGCTTGTCATCTCGACCACTACCCCCCGCTCACGATGCTCACGAGCCAGTACCCGAGCACTAGCACGCCAACCACCAGCAGGAACCCTCCCAGGATTGATTTCCTCTTCGCCGGCATCGCTGCCAGGCCTCGGGACGGCGTCGAGCCGCCCGATTGAGAAGGGCGTGAGTTCTTGAGGAAGGTGGCGCCGCTGGCGAAGAACACCAGTGCGAGAATCAGACTACCCATGGCTCGCGGACACCCCCTCACATCATCTCTGTGAACAACACGGGGTCCGGGGCGGGGATGACACAACTGGACACCACCTGTCCGCGCGAACCCAGGGCGGACATCGCCGCCCCCACGGAGGCCTTCACATCGGCCACTTCACCGCACAGCTTGAAGAAGCTCTTCCCCCCGATCCCCAAGCCGAGACGCACCTCGATCAAGGTCACCCGTCCAGCCTTGGCGGCCGCGTCGGCGGCGATGATCGCCGACGCGATGTCGAAGAACTCCACGACGCCCAGCGCCTCGACGGGCCCGACCGCCGACACGCCGTTCATGGCCGCGAGAAGGTCGGGGTGGACGCGGGGAATCACCAGGTGATTGACCACCTTGTCGGCGCCGACCCCCAGACCCGCCGTCATCGACTCGTTCACCGAGCCGACGTCACCGTGGATCAAGATGATGAACTTGCCCGGACAGACCGGTTTGGCGAAAGCCAAGGCGGCGTCGCTGGCCTTCAGCATGGCGTCGGCGGTCTCGACCCCTCTGGCGATGGACGTCAGCTCCACGAGCCCGATACTGGTGATCATGATGGCCTCTCTTCCCGCAGGATCGTGATGTGGGCGTCGTCGACCTCGCTGACACGCCCGTCGATGGACGCGTGGACCGGCGCTCCGACCTGCCCGAAGTCCACTTGTGCGACGGTGTCGCCCACAGCGACGCGGTCCCCCACGGCGACGCATGGACGGGCCGCCATGCCCACGCCATGACGGGTGGGCAACCGCACTTCGTCGGGGTCGAGCCGTACACAGTCCTCGATGGACGTGGGGTACGCCCCCAGCTTCCAGCGGTCGATGAACCGGGACTGGGCGATCCTGCGATACGCCCGCTCGTCGGTCTGGGCGGGATGGACGCTGTGGTCGTCGACGGTCACGCCCTGCGCCCTCAACATCCCCTTGACGTAGACGTTCATCTTGCGCGGGCTGAGGCCCATGGGGCATGAGTACAGCTCGCAGATCCCGCATTCGCAACAGAGCAAGGCGTCGGTCAACGCGTCGTCGATCCCGTTCTGGAGGGCCCGCATCACCCGGTGCGGGCGTATCTGGTGGCCGATCAGGTAGCGCGGGCACAACTGCGTGCACATCTGGCACTGGATGCACATCGACTTGGTCTCGTTGAGGGCCCGGTCCACAGGCTTGGCGACGAACCGCACCAAGGGATGGTCGGCGCTCAGCACGATCAGCCCCCCGTCGGCCTTGCCGTACCCCACTGTGGCCGCGTGTGAGCCGTCGACCAGCTTGCCCATCATCGGCCCGCCGCGGACGATCACGTACGGATCGACCGTGGCACCCCCTGCGGCGCCGATCAGGTCGGCCGCCGTGGCGCCCACGGGAGCGTCGACCACCACAGGCCGGGACACCTCGCCGGTCACCGTCACCAGGCGCCGCACGACGGGGGTGCCCGCCATGGCCGCGGCGATGTTCGCAGCGGTCGTGACGTTGATGGTCATCGCGCCCACGTCCCCCGGCAGCCCTCCGGGAGGGACGCTGCGGCCCGTGACCTCGAAGATCAGTACTTGTTCGTCGCCGGCGGGATAGAAGGAGTCGACGCCATGGATGCGGATCGCGCTCCCCTGGTCGGCGATGGCCGCCTGCAACGCGGCGATCTCCCGGGTGTAGTGCGACTTGGTCCCGATGACGATCTGCGGGATCTGGCAGGCGTCGGCCACGGCTCGCGCCCCCGCGACGACCTCGGCGGCGCGATGACGCATGAGGTAGCGGTCCGACGCCAACAGGGGCTCGCATTCGGCCGCGTTGACGATGAGCATGTCGGCGCCCGGGGTCAGTTTCTTGTACGTCGGGAAGCCGGCGCCCCCGGCTCCGACGACCCCGGCGGTGAAGACTTGCTGCTCGAGACTCATGTGCGTGCTATCCCTCTCGTCAGCTGACGATCTTTCCGCCATGGCTGATGACATAGTCACGCGCCAGGGCGGTCACGATGGCGTTGCCGTCGACCTTGACGACCCAGCCGGTGGGCATGTTCAGTCCACGGACCTGGTTCTCGGAGATGACTTTCTTTCCCGTCAGGTCGACGACGGCGCCCGCGCAGCACGACTTGGCGCCGACCTCGGACGGCGTCGCCGCCACACCCGCCAATCCTGCGGGGATGGCTCCCCCATGGAAGGCGCGGAACGCCGCTTGCGTGAGCACGATGAAGTCTGCGCCGTCGGTGTCCGATGCGCTCGACCCCTGGCGTGACGTGAAGCCTTCACTCACCAGGCATTCGGGCACGTCGCCAAAGGTGACGACCGACGTGGCCGCCGAGTCGTGGCAGGAACCGGATTCGGCGAGACGCTCCATGATGATTCTCGTGACAGCGTCTATGAGTTTTTCGTTGTCCATGGTCTTTCCTCTCTGTGTGCGGGGGCCGACCCCGCGTGCCTGTCAGATGATGACGGTGCCGAGCATCCCTGCGCGGAATCCGCAGGCGTTGGCCTCGTCGTAGTCGATGTGCATATAGGTGGCGAAGTCGGGAGACAGTCGCACGATGACGTTGTGGAAGGTCATGCCCCGGTCGCCCCAGACCCGTACCGACACGACCTGTCGGTCCCGGATGCCGTGGAGGGAGGCGTACGCGGGGTCCATATGGATGTGGCGTTGCGCGATCATGACCCCCGATGTGAGGTCGACGCGCCCGGCCGGGCCGACCAGCGTCACCCCGGGAGTCTTCGCCAGGTCGCCCGACAGGCGTACCGGCGCGGTGACTCCGAGGACCTTGGCGTCGGTCAGGGACAGTTCGATCTGGCTCTGGGCCCGCTCAGGCCCGACGACGACCAGGGAGGGGAACTCCCCCTTGGGGCCGATGACGCGGATGCGCTCGGCGCAGGTGTACTGGCCGGGCTGGCTCAGGTCGTGGACGGGAGTCAGGGGGACGCCGGGGCCGAGCAGCTGGTCGGCGTCGGCCCGGGACAGATGGAGATGGCGCCCCGAGGCTTCCAGTTCGACAACTGGGCGACTGAGGCGGAAGGCCACGTCGGCGTAGACCCGATCGATCAGCTCGTCAATCATCAGTACTCCTTAATCTTTGCTTTGAACATCATGATGTACACGGCTGAGGACAGCCGGTTCAGGGCTCGGATCAGGTCGATCCGCGTGGGGGGTTGGGTGCCGCCGACGGCGAACGCGTCGTAGGCCGCCAGTTCCACTTCGCGGACCTTCGTCCGCAACCGGTTCAGGAGGACGACCCCTAGGCCGTCTTCCGCCGATGTGGCGAAGTGCGGGATGCCGTAATAATCCTTGGGGTGGTGCGAGCGGCGCCGCAGTTCCTCGTCGTCGAAGCCGAAGAGGGCCACGTGGCCGAAGGGCTGGTCGAGGACCTCGCTGCGCAGGATGTTCTTGACATAGCGCAAGACCTCGCCCAGATCGGCCACACCGGCGGTGGACCCCTCACGGAGGAACTCCACTTGGGCGACCAGGATCTCCGCCTCCAAGGAGTCGAGCAATCCCCTGAATCGGATCTGGGGATGGCCCTTCGGCACGAGGAGGTTGCCGCGCAGGGCTGTGAGATGCTCGGGCTTGTCCGCGAGCTGGCTGCCGTCGACGACGTCGAAGAGCTCGGGACGGGTGAACGCCGGCAGCGCCGACGCGGGGACCTGCGTCGCTCCCGGGTCATCGGGGAGCGAGGGCGCTCCGGCGACCGGCTCAGGCTTGACCTGGTCGACCACCACCCGATCGCAGCGGGGGGCCGCGAAGATCACCTTGCCGCCGATCACCAGGTCCATTCTCTGGTCGATCAGCCACGCCCGGGCCGCCGGGGACACCACCGTGCCCGCCGGCGCCTCGTATCGTGTGCCGGCCAGCGCGGCGGGATTACAGAACTGCTCGCGCAGTGTCGATTCAGTCACCAGTGCCATGCCCGTCCACCTCCTCGTGGATGTCGAAAGTTGGGTGTGGTGAGCCTGGCCTGACCGGGCGCGAGGCGCTGGTCAGGCCAGACCCACGTGGACGTTCCGATCAGTCGGTCGTCTTCAAGGTCGGCAGAATGAATTCCACTTCGCTGTGGGGACGCGGGATGACATGGACGCTGACCAGGTCGCCGATGCGATCGGCGGCCGCCGCGCCGGCATCCGTGGCGGCCTTCACGGCGCCCACATCGCCCCTGATCATGACGGTGACCAGGCCGCCGCCCACATGGACCTTCCCGATCAATGTGACGTTAGCTGCCTTGACCATGGCGTCGGCTGCCTCGATCGATGCGACCAATCCTTTGGTCTCGACCATCCCCAGCGCGATGCTGAAACTGTTATTTTCGGCCATTTTGTGTACTCCTTACGTGGTTGTGTGTTGTTGATGATGAATGTGTGGTGTGGTGATTCGTGTTTTCCCTGCCCGTCATGTCATACGTCCATCTCCCATCAATCGTTCGATGACCATCCGAACGAGCCGTTCGGTGTCGATTGAGGAAGAGCGAGGGTCGGGTTCGGGCTCGACACGCAGGTCGCTCAGTTCGACCTGTCCTCGGGCCACCCGGCGTATGTTCATCAGGTTGAGGGGGCTGATGTTGTCCGACGACGCGTTGCCGCCTTCAGCCCCGCACCCCAAGGTGAGCGACGGCAACAGTCCGGTGGTCGCGCCGACTCCCCCCAGGGAGGCGGCGGTGTTGACCAGCAGACGTGACACCGGTTTCTTCAGAGCGAACTCTTTGATGACCGACTCGTCTCGGGAGTGGATGGTCATCGTGTGTCCGGCGCCCTCGTGCTTGAGGATCCGGATCGACAGCTCACAGGCGCTGTGCCAATCGGGAGTCGTGTAGAAGCCGAGCACAGGGCAGAGCTTCTCCCGCGAGTAGGGGTACTTGTCCCCCACCTCGGTCTCGACCCCGATCAGGACCCGCGTCGTGGGCGGCACGCTGACTCCTGCCATCTCGGCGATCCACACAGCGGTCTGGCCGACGATCGCCGGATTCATGGTGCCCGACGCCCGCATGAGGATCGCCCCCACGGCCGCCTTCTCCGCAGGCGCCATGAAGTACCCGCCCTGCTTGGTGAACTCGGCGATCACCTGGTCGGCGATGACGTCCTCCGTGACGACCGATTGCTCCGAGGCGCAGATGGTTCCGTTGTCGAAGGTCTTCGAGTCGAGGATCCGGCGCACAGCCGTCGGGATGTCGGCCGTGCGTTCGATGTACGCCGGGCCGTTGCCGGGGCCCACCCCGATCGCGGGCTTGCCCGAGGAGTACGCCGCCTTCACCATGGCGCCGCCTCCGGTGGCCAGGATCAGAGCGACGTCCGGATGGGTCATCAGCGTGTTCGTGGCGTCCACGGTGGGCTCAGCCATACACCCGAGGGCGCCTTCCGGCAGTCCCGCGTCCCGTCCGGCCTGCGCCATCAGATCGACCGCCGCTTTCGTGCACGCTTTGGCCGACGGATGGGGGGAGACGACGAGGGCATTGCCCGCCTTGACCGCGATGATCGACTTGAACATCGCCGTCGACGTGGGATTCGTCGTCGGGATCAACGCCGAGATCACGCCCAGGGGAACACCGACTTCGGTGACCCCGCGCTCGGGATGCTCGGCGATGATACCGACTGTGCGCATGTCCTTGATGGCCTGCCAGACGGCGTCGGTGGCGAACTGGTTCTTCAAGGTCTTGTCCTCGACCCGCCCCATGCCCGTCTCCTCGACCGCGGCACGGGCGAGGTCGCCCGCGTGGGCGAAACCGGCCTGGGCCATGGCCAGGCAGATCCGATCGACCTGGTCTTGCGTGTAGGTCGCCAGTCGCTCTTGGGCCACCTTCGCGGCGCGGATCAATGTCCGAGCCTGCTGGATGCTCGCGAGATCTTTGTCGAGATTGTCCATGTTCACCTCCATGAGTCCGATATGCCTGCGATGTCACATCCGAAGATCGACACCGGACACCTTCTCGTCCAGCATGCGCTTGACGATGGTGGCGATATGCGCGCCCGCCTCGGCAGGGGGTGTGCCCCCGCGATAGATGTTGGACACCACGGTGCGCCAACTCTCGGGACGGTCGGGATTGGGCTTGTACGCCATGTACGCGCTCATCGACTCGCCGGTGGCCAGCCCGGGCCGTTCACCGATCAAGAGGACGACCACCTCGGAGTCGATCAGCGGGCCGAGGTCGTCCATCGCGCCCACACGGGCGTACTTGATGTACGGGACCGGTCCGACGTCGATGCCGAAACCTTTCAAACCCTGCTTGATGGCCGGCAGGACCTCGGGGATGTTCACCATCGCCGAACTGGACAGGCCGTCGCCCACCATGATGGTGACCTTGGCGCCTCTCGTCAGTTGCTTGGCGAACAGGGCCTTCGTCTCGTCGTCGAGCTTGCGGCCCAAGTCGGGACGGGTCAAGAACTCGTCCTTGCTCTGGCACACGGTCTGGCCGCAGACGAACCCCTGGGACGGCGCCCACTCGGGGTCGACGTCCATGAAGACGGCGTCTTGCGCGGTCGCGTGATCGGCACGGAAATGCAGCATCGACCAGGTGTTGTACCGTGCTCCGGCCCGCCACACGCCCAGGCGGGCGACGGTCGACTGCTTCATGGCCATGTACCCCTCACGATCGTGAGGATGGGGCACGAAGAACTCCTCTTTCGTGGACACCGCGGTGACGTCCGGCGCCTCGCCGGGATCGACCATGGGGCCCGTGGTTGACGTGGTTGGCGTGGCCGTCGTGGCGTCACTGGACATCAGGCCGGCGAGCACGTCGCGTACGAGACGCTTGACTTCTGCTTCGTTCATTTCTCACTCCTTGCCCTCACTGAAGGAAGATCGACGCGTCGCCGAAGCGAGACGTCAACTTGCGGTCGGGGGTGATCAGACCCAGGTCGATCATCCATTGGTTGAATTCCGGGATGGCGGACTTGCCGAAGAGCTGACGGATGCTCTCGGCTTCGTGGTAGCCCGTGCACTGGTACATGAGCATGATGTCGTCGCCGTGGGGCACGCCCATGACGTAGTTGCATCCGGCCGCGACCAGGAGGACCGACAAGTTCTCGATGTCGTTCTGATCGGCCTTGATGTGGTTCGTGTAGCAGGCGTCGCAGCCCATGGGGATGCCGGTCAGCTTGCCCATGAAATGGTCCTCGAGCCCGGCGCGGGTGACCTGCTTGGAGTCGTACAGATACTCCGGGCCGATGAAACCGACCACGGTGTTCACGAGGAACGGATCGTACCTCTTCGCCAGCCCGTAGCAGCGGGCCTCCATCGTGACCTGGTCGGCGCCGTGGTGGGCGTCGGAGCTGAGCTCGGAGCCCTGCCCGGTCTCGAAGTACATGACGTTCGGCCCGGTGCATGTGCCACGAGAGAACATCAGGTCCTTGGCGTCTTGGAGCATCTGCGTGGTGACGCCGAACGCCTCGTTGCCCAGCTGGGAGCCGGCGATGGACTGGAAGATCAAGTCCGAGGGCGCTCCGGCCTGGATGGCCTCCATCTGCGTGGTGACGTGGGCGAGCACGCACACCTGCGTGGGGACCTTCCATTTCTGCTTGAAATCCTCGAAAAGGTTGAGGATGCGCGTGGTGTTGGCCACAGAGTCCTCCACCGGGTTCAAGCCGATCACCGCGTCTCCGACGCCGTAGGCGAGTCCCTCCATCAACGAGGCCAGGACGCCGTCAGGATCATCCGTGGCGTGGTTGGGCTGCAACCGTGTGGCGAAGACTCCGTCACCTCCGATGGTGGTGTTGCAGTGCGCGGTGACCACGCACTTCTTGGCGCCGATCATCAGGTCGAGGTTGCTCATCAGTTTGGCGACGCCGGCGACGACCTCGCTGGTCAGGCCGCGTGACAGCCGCCGCATGTCGGATGTGCTGGTCGCGTCGTCCAGGATGTACTCGCGCAGTTCCGCCATCGTCCAGTTCTGGATCGACTCGTAGACCCGCTCGTTCACATCGTCTTGGATGATGCGAGTGACCTCGTCTTGTTCGTACGGGACCACGGGCGAATTGCGCACGTCGGAGACCAAGAGATTGGCCAGCACGACTTTGGCAGCGACGCGCTCCTGTGCGGTCTCTGCGGCGATGCCCGCCAACTGGTCGCCAGACTTCAGCTCGTTGGCCTTGGCCAGGACGTCTTTCACATCCCGGAAGTTATAACTATTGCCCAATAGCGTTGTTTTGAGTTTCACAAAGAATCACTCCCTTTTGTCGTCGACATTACGCTGATTGATTAAACTAATATCCGTATAGAAGGGTCATAAGAATGGCCGACGGCCTACCGTCGACAATTGCTAATGATTTATCCACCCTCGATTTGTGTCACTACCCTTTTCGACTCACCCCAGTGAATCGACAACCATGAGAACGCAACCCCCTCGTTGACCCTTGTCCTCATGATGCTCGAATGCAACTGCACCTGTGCAGTGTCACCCTCGCGAGACTCACGCTAGCACTCCGACCACGCGGAGTCAAGAAACGTCTCACAACCTATTTCTTCACGCAAACTCCGACATCTTAGAGTCTGATTGTCTCCTATTGACTCGATATTCGAGTCGCTCACGGACTCACCGAGGACTCGTGGATCTCGGGCTCGAACTGCAGGACCCACGTCCTGACGCCCGATGGCTAATTAGTTCAGGAATGTATTGTGTTAGCACTTGCTATAGAACAAATGTCGCCCTATGCTGGTGCCAAGATGACTCGTTCACCGCGTACGTCGCCAGCATGGCGCTGACGACGCAGGAGGGTCCAGGATCAATGACTAGATTCCACATCAAAACTGAGATTTATTACGGGACGGCTTCGCTGGCGTACCTCAATCGCCACGCGCACGCGTCCGTGCTGATCGTCACCGACGCCTTCATGGCCACCACGGACGTGATGCGACACGTGGTCGACGCCCTGCGGGGCGCGAGGGTGACGGTGTTCGACCGGGTGCGGCCGAATCCCACGATCGAGGTCGTCGCCGACGGGTTCACCAGCTTCCTCGACGCCCGGCCACAGGTCCTGATCGCCCTGGGAGGGGGCTCGTCCATCGACGCGGCGAAGGCCATCAACAAGATTGCCGTGGAACAACACCTGGACCGCGTCGAGTTCATCGCCATCCCCACGACCAGCGGATCCGGGTCCGAGATGACCTCGTACGCCGTGATCACCAACGAGGAGACCCAGACCAAGATCGCATTGGCCTCGGACGACATGTACCCCGACGTGGCGATCCTCGACCCCGAGGCCGTACGGACCACTCCCGCGAAACTGACCGCCGACACGGGGATGGACGCGCTGACCCACGCCGTCGAAGCGTACGTCTCGCGTCGGCACACGGACTTCTCCGACGCCATGGCCGAGAAGGCGCTGCAACTGCTCTTCGAGTACCTGCCGATCACGTACGTCGACGGCGACGACCTGGAGGCCCGCGAGCGCGTCCACAATGCGTCGTCCCTTGCCGGAATGGCTTTCGAGAACGCCGGCCTCGGCATCGTCCACTCGCTGTCCCACGCCATCGGAGGTGTCTTCCATGTGCCGCACGGCCGACTCAACGCCCTCATCCTGCCGTGGGTGATCGAGTTCAACGCCGAGGACCTGCGCGTGTCAAAGCTTCCACCCACCCCGACGGCGTCCCGGTACGCCCAGTTGGGCCGTACCCTGGGCGCCACCTCCGCCACCACCCGTAACCAGGTCCTCGGACTGGTCGGCCTCATCAAGCACCTGCGCCGGGACCTGGACATCCCCGAGAGGATCACCGATCTAGGGGTGGCCCCCTACGAGTTCGTGGCCGCCATCCCATCCCTCGCCGCCACAGCGCTGGCGGACACCTGCACGACCGACAATCCGCGTGCCGCCACGGCCAATGATTTGGAACTATTGCTCCGCTACCTCATCTAGCGACCGGCTCCCCGCGGACGGCTAGGCCAGGTCGAGGAAACGGTCGAAGACGTCCACCGCGAACTCCAGGGACTCCACCGGGACCCGCTCGTCGACCCCGTGGAACATGCCCACGAAGTCGAACTGGGCGGGCAGCCTCAAGGGCACGAACCCATAGCACTGGATGCCGAGCTCGCACCAGGCCTTGGCGTCCGTCCCAGCCGACAGGATGTACGGCGTCACCTCGGCACCGGGGTCGAACTCGCGGATGGCCGTGGCCATCGCCTCGGTCAGCGCCGTCCCCCACTCGGCTTCCACGCTGGTCTGCTCGTGCAGGATCTCCATGCGCACCTTGGCCCCGATCACCTCGCGCACCGTGTCGAGGAACTCGTCCCGACGCCCGGGAAGGTAGCGGCCATCGGCCGTGGCCGTCGCGAGGCGTGGGATGACATTGGCCTTGTACCCCGCGTCCAACATCGTCGGATTGATCGTGTGGCTCATCGTCGCCCCCACCATGCGCGAGATCGAGCCCAGCCGGGTCAGCGTCTCCTCCACCGAGTCTGTCGCGATGGGTGCCCCGAGCGCCTCTCCCACGGCGTCCAGGAATCCCTGTTGCGCCGGGTGGAGGCGTGTCGGCCATTCCACCTCGCCCAAGCGCGTGACGGCGCGTGCGAGTTCGGTCACGGCGTTGTCCGCATTGCGCATCGACCCATGTCCAGCCGTGCCCTCGGCGATCAACCTCATCCAGGCCAGGCCCTTCTCCGCGGTCTGGATCAAGTACAGGCGCCGATCGTTGACCGTGAGCGAGAACCCGCCCACCTCCCCGATGGCCTGCGTGCAGTCCGCGACCAGTTCGGGGTGGTTGCGCACCAGCCACACCGCGCCCAGGGGGCCACCGGCCTCTTCGTCGGCGGTGAAGACCAGGCGTACGGGACGCCGGGGCGCTCGCGCCGTGCGTACCCTGTCCCGCACCACGGCCAAGGCGACAGCGTCGAAGTCTTTCATGTCGATGGCCCCGCGCCCCCACACGTACCCGTCCGCGACCTCTCCCGAGAAAGGATGGACGGACCACTCGTCCGCCATGGCCGGCACGACATCGGTGTGGCCGTGGATGAGCAGCGGTGGCAGGCTGGTGTCACAGCCCTCAGGCTCCCACGCGGCCACGACCGTGGTGCGCCGAGGCTGGGACTCCAGGATCTGTGCCTCGATCCCCACATCGGCGAGCTTCTCGGCGATGTACTCGGCCGCGTCCCGCTCACCCGGACCGTCGTGGCCCGGACCATAATTCGAGGTGTCGAACCTGATCAGGTCAGACGTGAAACTCACAGCTTCAGCACGCGCGTCGGGGTTCATGATTGGCATCCTACCCGTGTCACAGGCCCGTCGGCAGACCCCTCCACAGCCCCATCACACCGACTCCACAGCCCTGAATCGCCATGACGGGCAAGACTTGGTATAGTTTCCCTCTGGTATTCAACACCTTGTCCGGGTGGCGGAATAGGTAGACGCGCTAGCTTGAGGTGCTAGTGGCCGTTATAGGCTGTGGAGGTTCAAGTCCTCTCTCGGACACACTAAAACTCCTTGTCAGACATGATTTGACAAGGAGTTTGTTGTTTCTATCTGTCTGCGATGTGCCTCAAGGTACCACAGGATGTTGCTACGTCGGGCGGTTCGGGCTGTGCTGGCGCATGGCCGGTTGCCGTTTGTAGTCGAGGCGTCGGAGTCGGAGACGCCCGTCCTGAATGGCTATGATCCGATGCCGCGCGCCCAACGGCATGACCGGAAATTCACGTAAAACGTGAAGTTAGCATCAGTGGAAACAGGAATTAGACATCGTGGCTAACGTGAACTACGATGGGCTTGAGATCGGAGGTGTGACGTGCAGACGCCTGGTTCATACAAGCCCCGGTTGATTGACGCGGCTGTTTCGGCTGCGCTGTCAGCCTCCGGCGCTGTGCTGATCGAGGGGCCGAAGTGGTGTGGTAAAACCTGGACGGGCATGACCCATGCCCAATCGGCCATTTGGGTGTCCGACCCGACTGGTGGCTATCTGACCCGCCGTTTGGCCGCGTCCGATCCGTTGTCGTTGCTCGACGGGCCACCACCGGTGCTGATCGATGAATGGCAGGATGCGCCCGGGCTCTGGGACGCTGTCCGTATGGCGGTTGATCGTAGGCCGGGACCTGGGCAGTATCTACTGACTGGTTCAGCCACGCCGCGCGACGGCGTTGTCTCGCATTCGGGCACTGGCCGTGTGGCGCGCGTCAGCATGTGGCCTATGACGGCGAGCGAGGCCGGGTTGGCTGGCGGCGGCGTATCGCTTGCCGGCTTGTTGCGGGGTGATACTCCGATGGCATTACCGGGCGCTTGGACACCGAAGGACGTCACCCAGATGATCGTACGTGGCGGCTGGCCGGCCACCATTGATCTGCCGCTGACAGACGCGGCCAGAGTAGCTGCGGACTATGTGCGATCCATCGCCTTCACTGATGTCACGGTCATCGACGCCGTGCGACGAGACCCCGTCCGGGTGACCGCTTTACTGGCCGCTTTGGCCCGATCCACCGCAACGGTCGTAGCCAACACCACTCTCACCCGCGATATGGCGGCAAGCGATGGCGGGATGGCCTCGACACGAACGGTCGCCGATTATGTGGATGTGCTGCGACGGCTACATGTCCTGAAAGAGATCCCAGCCTGGTCGCCAGCGTTACGTTCGCCTGTGAGACTGCGGCAACGTCCGAAACGCATTCTGTGCGACCCATCGCTGGCGGCAGCCGCCATCGGCGCCAGCGTCGACGGCCTCTTGGCAGATCTCAAGACGACCGGGTTATTGTTTGAGAATCTGTGTTTGCGTGACCTGTCTGTTTATGCGGCCGTCTCGGGTGCCGATGTCTTCCATTACCATGACGAGTCAGAACTGGAGGCCGACGCCATTATCCAAACGCCTGACCGCCGTTGGATGGCCATTGAGATCAAATTCGGTGCCGCACAGGAAGACGTGGCAGCGCGGTCATTGCTGGCTTTGTCGGCCAAAATGCAAGCCGCCGGCGAACAAGCACCCGCGGCTTTGGTGGTACTGACAGGCACGGGCAGTTTCGCCCATCGACGTGATGACGGCGTCGTAGTCGTACCATTCGACAAGCTGGAGGCGTGATGGGGTCGTGACATTCCCCGTTCCGTTCGACACCTGTGCCTTGTAAGACGCCGGGCCGATAGCACCGCCGCATGCATCAGCCTGCCTTGGAAGAAGCAGTTATCTGGTCCTGAATGTTCTTGTCGAGCACTTGAGCCAAAGACCCCAAATTATTGTTCATTGTAGCCGCGACCTTGTTGAGCATGTCCCGCCACGCTGCCGCAGTCTGGGTGGCATCAGTACCAACCCAGTGAGTCTCGGGAATCTTCTTTGAAGCGGCATTGAATGCCTCTGTCACTTGAGTGGCCAGAGTTTGCTTGATGTACTTAGACAAGTCTTGTCCCCTGGGAACATTCATACCGTTAAATCCTGATATACCAGGGGCAAAAGTGGGATTGCTTGGTTTGAAGCTGAGCGTCATGTCATTTCTCCGTGAAAGGGCGAGTTTTCTCGCAAAATGGTGTTTCTGTGTTCTTAATTCGGGATACGGTGTGAGTCATCACAGCCCGCACCTTTATAACAGTGGACCCGTCAGTGGTGTCGGATTCGCTGACGTATGGTCATGATGGTGGTCGTGATAGTGGTGGGGAGGATGCGGTGGAGGCACCGGTGTGGACGAATCTGTGGTCGTGGACGTGTTCGTCGTCGCGGTCGAATCCGTGGTTGCAGTCGAGTCCGTCGTAGGAGTCCAGTGGTGATGATGGTGCCCGGGGGGCGGGGTCGTCGGCGTGGTGGTCGGGGTCGTCGTCGGAGTGGTCGCTGTCGGTGTTGTCGCAGCCGGCGTGGTTGTGGCAGGGTTCGTCGCCTGTGGATTAGCCAGAGGCGCAGCAGCCTTCAGCAGGTCCGCGATGGACTGGAGTGGATTGGACTTCGAATCGGTTTTCGCATCAGCCGGCTTGGCGTCAGAGGACTTGCCACCACCAGTGCCACCGCTATTGCCACCACCATTGCCACCACCACTCGGTTTCGCCTGAGTCGCAGCCGCGGCGGGCTTAGCCGATGTCGTACCCTTAGACCCTGCAACACTGGATGCCTGCTCTTGGCTTGTTGCCTCATCGGTCAGCTTCTTCTTCATGTCATCCAGGACGTTCCCAACAAGTTTCGCGATCTCACTCGTCATTGTCGACCACTGCTGCTCCCAGGCTTTCGTATCGGCGCCCGACCAGGAGGTGTTCGCAATTAGATTACAAGCACCATTGAAGGCTCCCTCAACCGCCGGAGTCAGAGTCTTGGTGAGATAATCCGCAAGTGACTTGAGCGCTTGGACGTCAGCCCCTTTGAAACCTGACGATCCTGTGGCAAATTCACCCGCCTGGGCGAATGAGACATTTACTGTATCCATAACACACCTCTCAATAGTATGAGACTTCCATCGTGCACGTCGATGAAAATGACTTACCGATCCATGGTCACCTCATTACCTGACTGTGTAGCCATCTCTAATGATCGGTGATTCCACCGTACCGAGCTTCGTTGCCTAACGCCATGGGACTAGAATCCCATGCCCTTCTATAGTCCATACCACTGTCAACACAGGTACCAGAGGTCTCTCACGGAGTTGATCCAATGATCACAATGTCGGCGCACAGTCTAATGAAAGACATTCAAGCGCCCTGAGCTCTCCCTGGGAACCGTCAGTGAATCTCCACTTGGCCCCAGAACAGGCCATAGTAGTCCGAACGGTCGATATAAAAACCACCGCTCGAGTTGGTCGCAGCCCCATCAAACCTATTGTCCTTTCCGGCAGGATTTCTTAGAACAACCTGAGTGGGCGTCACCTCGAGTACCTCATAACCGTGACCGCATGGAATTTGTGCACTCCAAGCAAGTGCATCGGGCCCCGGACCAGATCTGATCACCACCGGCATGACTCGAGATGTGTTTCCTGGGGGATTGATACTCAGTGCAATGACGGGGTTGCCGCCCTTGACTGCTGTGTCGATATTTACAGCAGACGATCCAGTGGTCGACCGGTCCAGGATCTTCTCTGCAATATCTTGTATACTAGTGCCGTTGACTGGAACCGCGCCGAACCTCTGCAAGAGCGCAGCCTCATATAGCGCTGGAATCCCCACTCCACCAGGTACACCATCTGTCGTCACCCCCTCACCCAATGCTGCTTTGACCGCCACCCACTCCGGTTTGCCTTTATCCCACAGTCGAACTTGGTATCCCCCATTAGGGTCCTCTCGTACACCCTGGAGCAGGAATTCGCGACCCGTATCGGTCCCCATAGCCGCCTTGATCGTCACAACAAATGCACAATCACCCCAATGCCCTTGGCTCACCTTACGGGCGTCCAAGTGATCATTCTTCAGGATGTCTGGTGGTAGCGGCCGTGACTTCATGACCAACTCCAGAATCTCCTGGTCAAGTCCCGTCATGTGGTGTAGTTTCAGGCGGCGATGGGGAGTGGTGTGGTGATCGGCTGGGCGGGCTGGGTGGTGTCGGTGGTGAGGGTGTGGATGAGTCGGCGCATGGAGATTTCT
>Ga0123357_10000618_pt1 | contig 35257 bp, 32 predicted proteins | sample TergutEmb28metaG_FD_89873 | JGI IMG/M metagenome (GOLD analysis project Ga0123357, IMG submission 89873) | Embiratermes neotenicus P4 segment gut microbial communities from Petit-Saut dam, French Guiana - Emb289 P4 | ecosystem: Host-associated > Arthropoda: Insects > Digestive system > Gut ... | reverse complement strand
GTCGCCTCCAGGACAATGATTGCCGATTCCCAGAAATAGACTTTGTCAACGTCATCGCCGTGGGCCGCTTTGAATCCTTCAATACGGCTCCGGCACTCTTCTATATAGCCGTTCAGGCCTACGCGCAGTATCTTTGGCCATGATAACGTCGACGTCGTTTGCCCCGTGATCATGACGTCAAGAGAAGGATCCTTCAGCTTGGAGGCCTCCACGTCGTTTACCCAGCTTCCCACGAGTTCTTCCCACGCTTTGTATATCATGTCGCGCGATGTATTGCCGCCAAACAGCTTCGCGCTTTCGCGCAGTATTTCTACGCTGTCCCGGTCAACGTCTACCGAAGCGTCCAGCGTCGCCTTTATTACGCCTGTATCGTTCCATATATCCGGTATATAGTCTCCACAGCAGTCGATCGCCGTCGCGCAACCGATGACATAGGTCGTCGGCCTGCCGACTATCTCGTCGAAGGGATGAATCTCGATATCGATATTGTCAAGTATGCATTTCAGGAGTTTTGCCCGCCTGATTTGCAAGTCTTCCCCTTCGGTTTCACGCCAGGATTTCATGGCCCAACGCTCCCGGTCCGCTGAAATCTTCCATGGGGCGGCCTTCATAGCCGCGTACCATGACCTGTTCGCCTCGCTGAGCCCCAGGTTGTCAATCCGCTCAAGCAAACCCTTATCTACCGATACCGCCATAGCCGCACTCGCTCCTTTTCCTCGTTTGTATCGCCGCTCATCAAAGGTCAAACTCGCTTCGATAGATGACGTCATTCTGTATAGCGGTGGAAAGTTGCGTGAAATACGCCGAGAACCCTCCGATCCGCACGATCAGGTCCGGGTAGTTTTCCGGATGTTTCTGCGCGTCCTTGAGCTGTTCCGTATCCATGATATTGTATTGGATATGTGAACCGCCCGCGCCCATATACGCGTTCGTGTACGCGATCAGCTTGCCTACGCTCTCGCGGCTCGCAAGTATCGAGGACGAAAATTTCTGGTTCAGTACGGACGCGTAGGAATCCTTGTTAAACCCCGCGCTGACGGCCGAGCGCAGCACGGCTGTAGGCCCATTCTTGTCGGCGGTCCGCATCGGCGACATAGAGCCGTCGTTCAGCGGTTCAAGCGCTTTGCGGCCGTTCGGGAGCGCGCCTACCCCCAGCCCTCCGAAATAATGCCATGCGAGGCCTTCGCGCGCGATCATATAATTTCGGTACGGAGCGTTGTCGTATGAATGGATGATTTCCGCCGAATCCGAGCTGATACGGCGCACCATTGAATCAGGCTCCTCAAGATCGTTGCCGTATTTCGGCTGGGCAAGGCAAAGCAGCCGGATTTCCTCGCCGCGCTCCCCTGCGAAATCATCGTCGAGCGCCTCAAGCAGTTCGTCCATCGAAAGCTTTTTATCTTCAAAAACCAATCTGTTGACGGCCACGATGGAATCCGCCGTATCGATGATTGCGCGGTCCGAAACGCCATACATCGAAAAATCGGGATGCGGGAAGAGCAGGTCCTGCCCGAGCTCCATGCTCGCCTCAATGCCGAGGATCGAAAGCAGCGGCGTACGGAAATATTTGCCCTGGACTTTCCGCGCAACGCCTCCGAGCCAGAATACGCGATGGATGAAGTGGCGGTGCTGTTTCAAAAATGCCCCGTACAATTCATCAATGGATTTGAATTCCCTTGGGTCACCGGTTTCGAGGCCGACATTTTTCCCGTTGATATCGACGCCGTTGTGAAGCGTCAAATTGAAAAGCGCCGCGAGGTTGAATGCGGCGACGCCTTCCGCCCCATAGTGCTCGGCCCTGGAAGGGACGCAGGGATATACGCAGCCCAGCCCTGCCCATTCCACAGCTTCTTCAAACGGTATGCCGTCGCGCACAAACCCTGAGATCACGGTTTCGTCGCTTTCAAACAGCGGGATGCCGCCCCTTGTCGCTACATTTGTACGGATGGCCTTGTCCATCATCCATTCAGGGGTCTTCGGGTTCCAACGGAGCCCGACCGTCGGCGCGGACAGTTTCAGCAGCGAAACCAGATGCAGCATCAGATAGCTGAGCTCGTTGCTCTTGTCTTCGTGGTCCTGCCCCAAGCCGCCGACCATCATATTGTTGATGCCGAAATTGATTTGATGGGACTCCTTGGACGTGGCCGCCGAAACAAAGGTTTGCGTACCCCACCTGCCGATAAGGTCGGCAAGCTTTGATGAAATATCCTCCAGCGGCACGCCCTTTTCAAGGTCGCTCTTAAAGAAATCGTACAGGTATTGATCTCCGCGCCCCCAATGGCAATTGTTTTGCGCGGGGTTCTCAAGCATTTTCGAAAGGTTGCAAAACTGCATGGACTGCAAAGCCTCGTGGAAATCGCGCGGCGGGTTTGCGGGCACGTAGTCGCATACCTCGGCTATGCGCAAAAGCTTCGCCTTTTGGAAAACGTCGGTTTCCTCCTCCGCCATCGAGCGGGCCAGCGCCGCGTAGCGGCGCGCGTGGCCTATCGTCGCCTCCAGTACAATGACGGCGGATTCCCAGAAATATATTTTGTCGACGTCGTCTCCGCGCACAGCCTTGTAATCCCGGATATGGCGGCGGCACTCTGCTATATAGCCGTTCAGCCCCACGCGCAATATCTTTGCCCAGGACAATGTCGAGGTTGTCTGCCCTGTGATCATCACGTCAAGCGAAGGGTCTTTCAGCTTCGAGGCTTCGACGTCCCTCGCCCAGCTGCCGACGAGCTCTTCCCAGGCTTTATAAGCCATCTCCTGGGCCGATTTGCCGCCGAACACTTTCGCGCTTTCCCGCAGGATATTGATACTCTCTTGATCGATATTTACCGAAGCGTCGAGCGTTGCGTTGATAACGCCCTCGTCGTTCCAGATATCTGGTATATAGTCGCCGCAGCAGTCGATAGCCGTAGCGCAGCCGATGGCGTACGGCGTAGGCCGCCCGACGATCTCATCGAAGGGATGTATATTGATTTCGATGTTGTCAAGCACGCACGCGAGGAGCTTTGCCCGCCTGATTTGCAGATCCTCGCCCACCGTCTCGTTCCATGACTTCATCGCCCAGCGTTCACGATCCGCCGAAATCCTCCAGGGCGCGGTCTTGATCAATTCGCGCCAGGCTGTATTTGCCTCGCTGAGCCCAATCCCGTCAATCTTTTTCAACAATTCCATGTCGATCGCCTTCGCCATTTTTATTCCCTCCAATTCCTGTGTTACGTTTATATTTTAAGCGTGTAAAGCATTCTTCCCGGTCATCTTGACACCGTACAGGCAACGCCGCGTTTCCTGTACTCTTCGCATATCCTGTCCACATCTTCCGCTTTCATGACAGGCGTCGTCTCGGTAGCGTAATCCAGCTTCAGCGCCGCGTACTTTGACTGGCCCATGCGATGGTACGGCATGAGCTCAAGCCGGGCTTCAGCCCCGAGGATTTCCTTCAGGAACGCGGCTATCCCTGAGACGCTTTCCTCATTGTCGTTCACGCCAGGCACAAGCGGGTTACGAAAAAGGAGCCCCGCGCCGGCCTCTGCAAGCCTGCGCGCGTTTTCCAGTATCAGGGCGTTTGAAACCCCCGTGAACCTTTTGTGGGCCGCGTCAGAGGCCAGCTTCAGGTCATATAGAAACAAATCCGTGACCGAAAGCACGTCCTCAACGCTCCCCCACGGTACGTACCCGCAGGTCTCGACGCAGGTCCCAATGCCCTCCGCTTTCAAGAGCCCGAACAATTCAGAGACAAAGTCCGCGTACATCAAAGGTTCGCCGCCGGAGGCCGTCACCCCTCCGCCCGATGAATCATAGAACATCTTGTCCCTGCGGGCTTTTCCATATACCTCCCGCACTGTCAGCTCTGCACCATATGTGACAAGCGCCCCGTAAAAACAAGCCATCACGCACAATCCGCAATCCGTGCATTTTTCCCTGTCTATCCTGTAGACGCCTTCCCCCATGACGATCGCGCCTTCGGGGCAGGCGGGCCCACACTTGCCGCAGCCCTTGCAAAGACTCTGCAGGAAACCCGTCTGGGCCTTTGCCGACAGGCCCTCGGGGTTTGCGCACCATTCGCAGCGGAGCGGGCATCCCTTGAAGAATACCGTAGTCCTGATCCCCGGGCCGTCATGAATCGAATATCCCTGTATATTTGTGATTACAGCTTTCCGCTCTTCCATATGATATATTCACCTGTAATGATTATCGGGCTGAAACGCTTAAGTTTCAACAATTTTGAACGCTCTCAGATATCATTAAACAGAATAACAACGCCGGATTTCCTGCTATTCGATTTCGTAATATCACTTTCACTGTTGACAATAGAGTAAAAAACTGTTACCAAGCAATTATGCAAAGCAATATTTCATTACAACAGATAGAGATTTTCCTGACGGTCGCAAAGTACCGCAATATATCCAAGGCCGCGCGCAGCCTGTATATCAGCCAGCCTGCCGTCAGCAAATGGCTGAAGGACATGGAATCCGAAATCGGGAAAGAGCTTTTCATACGCGACAACCGCGGCGTATCGCTTTCCGAATACGGCGAGACCCTCTACGCGGAACTCGATTCCGTATATCACAGGTTCCGCATCATGCTTGACCGCATCGTGACGGGCGGCGCCGAACGCGATGAGAACGCCCTCATGGTCGGCTGCCTGCACGAACCGCATACGATCAAAGCCATGCTGGCGTTCCTGGACCATTTCAGCCGGGCCTGCCCTGATATACCTGCTCCAAACGAACTCTACAATTTCCAGGAGCTCAGGGACAAACTATTTCTCGGGGAACTGGATCTTGCCTTTACCATGTCGTGGGATGTCGAAGATATACCCGGACTTGAAACCATAGAGTTGCGTGAAATCGAACAGTATTTCATCGTGCCTGCCTGCTGGCTGGCCGACGGCCGCCCTGATGGAGCGGACGATATTCTTTCCGACGAGTATTCCGTGATGGACGGAAGGCTGCTGCTCGCCGAAACCCAGTCAAGCGCCGAGGCGGCGCAAAAAGCCTGCCTCGCGCACGGGTTCGCCCCGTCCGGCGTGAAATACGCGGGGCAATTCCTGCTGATCATCAGCATCATAGCGCGGGGAGGGGGCTTTACGGTCTGGGGGCGGCAACTGCCTGAGCCGTTCAGCGATAGGATCCGGCTCATTCCGTTCAAGGAATCAGCCGGGCTTGATACCGTTCATGTTGTCGCTGTCACGCGCAAAGAGGACGCTTCACGCCCGGTAGCGAGGGCTGTTGAAATACTTGCCGATCCCCAGCTGCCGTCCCAAATCAATGCGCTTCCCGAAAAAGCCTCGGGATATCGTTGGTAGATTTTTCGGTATCGCCTTTCCCTTACTGAATCAACATCAATCCGCCGTCATGCGGGCAGTTGATACCGCGTATCTGGCTTGCGGCAGGCGAAGCGAGGAATACGCAAAAAGCGCCTATCTCTATCGGTTTCCCGAAACGGTGCGCCGGCAGTTCATTGTCAACCATATCCGTGAAGCCTTCCGGCAGGTTGTCCGAAAGGTCCGTCAGGTTCGGGCCGGGGTTTATGCCATTGACGCGAATGCCGTAGTCGCCTAGGATGATGGCCATATGCCGCGTGAAGATATCAAGCGCCGCTTTGCTCGCGTTGTAAGACGAGCCGGCCAGCTCTTTCGCGCTGTGTACGCGGAACCCGCCTACAGACGAGATATTGATGATACTGCCGCCGAGTCCGGCGTCGCGCATCTTCGGGGCTATGCAATATGTCATATTCGCGGGCCCGTGGAGGTTTGTGTTGATGACTCTGTGCCACTCGGACAGGCCGTCCTCATCGAGGAAATGCGCGGGTGAATCGATTCCGGCGTTGTTTACGAGGACATCCACATGGTCGAAAAATTCAAAAATCCCGTCTGCCGCGGCCTTTACCTCTTCATATACCGAGATATCCGCCGAAAAGCACGCCGCCCGCACACCGTTTTCCGCGAGCTTCGCGGCCGCCTCGTCGCCGCTTTCCTTGTTGCGGCATACGATAGCGACATTCGCGCCGGATTCCGCGAACGCGCTCGCTATGCCGTATCCCAAGCCGCGATTGCCCCCTGTGACGACGACATTGTATCCCTTGACGCTGAACGCGTCTTTCATTTCCGTAATCGGCGGAATTTTCTTGTATTCCATTTCTTCTCTCTCTTTCATCAATACCCAAAAAACGAATTGCTTATATAATTATTGCTTATATATTATCCATGACAGCACTGTGGATTGCTATGATCGTCGGAACAACGCGCGTCGCCGCTTTTGGTCGACTATGCCGCGGCTCCTGCGGCTGGTGTATACATTCAGCGCGACAGCGACGATGATGATGATCCCCTGCACAAAATCTTTGTAATCGGTATCTATCCCAACGAGTATGAGCATGTTGTTGATGATGCCGACGAGCAGCGCGCCGAAGAAAACGCCGCCCATTGTGCCTTCGCCGCCCATCAGGTTTACCGCGCCGATGACGATCGCCATCATGACCGGGCCCTCATAGCCGGCCGCGGTCTTGTAAGAAGAAACCATATTCATCGACACGAGCAGCATGCCCGCGACGCTCGCCGTGACAGAGCAAATGACATAGGCCGCCATCTTGTGAAATTTCGCGCTGACGCCTACCAGCTCGGCGGCGCGCGGGTTCCCCCCTACCGCGTAAACCCGTCGGCCGAACGGCGTTTTTTTCAATATGAAAGCGACTATGACGGCTATAATGATAAACCATATGACCGGCGACGGTACGCCGAACAGCTTCCCGTTGCCAAGTTGGTAGAACAGCCCGAGAGGCCTCAGTACCGTCAGGTAGTTCAGGTTCGTCATATATTGTATCAGGCCGTAAAGGGCATATTGCGTAGCCAGCGTGACGACAAAAGACGGCATGCCGAGATACGCGTCGAAAAAGCCGTGGAGCAGCCCGACCCCGACAGCCACAAGCAGGGCAAGCAGGAAGCCTATGAAGAACGCGCCCGTCGTCATGTCGTGGTTCAGCACATACATGGTAAAGACCGTACCACCGAGCGCGGCTTCGGACCCGACCGCCAAGTCGATACCGCCGATCAGTACGACAAAAAGCATCCCCGACGCGATCACTCCGTAAAAAGCTATGGCCAGCAGTATACTGAGCATATTGCCCGATGTGAAAAACCGCGGCTGCACGATCGCCATGATGACCACGATCACGATCAGTATGGAAGCGCGCTGCCCCCAGGCGCTGCCCGCGAGCTTTAATATATTGTTCCTCGAATCGTTCACAGCGTCCTCCCTTCCCCGGTATCAACGCCGGACGAAGCAAGCAGGACTTCGTTTTGCGATGCGTTTTCATGCGTGTACTCTTTGAAGAACCGCCCTTTGTGCATGACCAGGATGCGGTCCGACACGCTCACGAGCTCTTCCAGATCGGATGAAACCATGATGATGATCGCGCCTTCGTCCGCAAGCCTTTCCATCATACCGTAGAGCTCAGCCTTGACTCCCACGTCGACGCCCGCCGTCGGTTCGTCAAGCAGGAGTACTTTTGGGCTGCGTGAGATCCAGCGTCCCAGGACGACCTTTTGCTGGTTGCCGCCGGACAGGTGCCCGACCGGTATACCGCTCGTCGTCGGCCTGATATCATAATTGCGGATTGCGTCCGCCGCAAATTGTTTTTCTTTTTTCGCGCTGATGATCCCTCTTTTTGAAAGGACGTCGTAACTCGCCACCGTCAGATTGTCCGCGATTGAGAGCACCGGGAAAAAGCCTTCGGTACGCCGGTCCTCCGGCACCAGGCCAAGCCCGACCATGATGTTTTTGGCGATCTTGCGGCTCATCGGAGCGCCGTCAAGCAGTATATCCCCTTCGGTTTGCCGAAGCGCCCCGTAGATACACTTGATAAGTTCAGTCCGCCCGGACCCGACCAGCCCACCGATCCCAAGTATTTCGCCGCCGTACGCTTCCATATTTACATCGGTAAGCAGGTCGCGGTACTTGAGATGCTTCACCTCAAGCGCATGGCCCCTGTCGGGCGTACGCTTGTTGTCTTTGATATTCTTCCGTATCTCATGGCCTATCATCATCGTCGTCACACGTTCAGGCGTGATCTCGTCATGCTTCAGCACACCGACATTGACGCCGTCGCGCATGACCGTAAGCCTGTCGGCCAAGCGATAGATTTCTTCAAGGCGGTGCGAAATATACAATATCGCCGCGCCTTTCCTTCGCAATATGTCTATCGTATCGAACAGCCGCTCAGTCTCGGCGGTCGAGAGCGCCGACGTCGGCTCGTCCATGATAATCAGCTTCGCGTCGATAGAAAGCGCTTTGAGTATCTCCACCATCTGCCGCGTCGCCATGCCCATCGTGGCCACTACAGCGTCGATATCGATACGGAATTCATACCTGTCGATGAGCGCCTGGACCTGGCGCCGCATTTCCCTGCGGTCAGGCAGGAACCCTTTCATGATTTCCTGCCCCAGATAGATATTTTCAAAAACCGAAAGCTCGGGTACGAGGCTGAGTTCCTGGTAGATGACGGATATGCCAAGGTCGCGCGCATCCTGCCTGGACAGGATTTCCACAGGCTGCCCGTCCACATATATCTGCCCGGCGTCTTTCACATATACGCCGGTGATGATCTTGATGATCGTCGACTTGCCTGCGCCGTTTTCCCCCATAAGCGCGTGCACCTCGCCGGATTTTATCTCAAGGCCGACATTTTTCAGGACCTGCACGCCACTGAACGACTTACAGATCCCCTCGGTCCTGAGGACTACCCTCTGCCCTTCCATACGTTCTTCCATCAGGCGCCGCCCTCCCTTACAGCCGCGCGTCCACTGACGCGGAGGGACGAGGATTCCTGCATCATCCGTTTTTCCATGACGCGATTGAACCAGGAATCAAAGAAGATCGCGACCAGCAGTATGATCCCCTGGAACATAAACTGGATTGCGGGCGAAGGCGAGATCTTGTACAGGCCGTTAAGCAGCATCACCATAAAGAGCGCGCCGAGGAAAGCGCCCAGCGCGTCGCCCTTGCCGCCGCCGAGCACAATGCCGCCTACTACGCAGACCGCCACCGCCTGAAAGCCCATCGAATTGCCGAGCGTAAGCGTCGAAGCGCTTTGGTAGGCCACCTGGAACACCCCCGCCACGCCGCAAAACGTGCCGGCGAGCACAAACCCCATGACCTTGATAAAATTCACGTCCACGCCAGACATCATTGTGGAATTGGGGTTTGAACCGGTCGCAACGGTGTGCAGCCCAAACCTCGTCCTGGTCTGGACAAAGTAAATAACAATAGCGAGCGCTACCCATACTACGGAAAATATATAAATATAGGTGTGCGGTATCGTCTTGCCCAGCGCCAGGAACGCCTTGTTCGTCACGGCCGCGCTTGTGATCGAACCATGGTCCCTGAAGACAAGGAAAACGGCAAACCCGCTGAATATGTAGCCCGAAGCCAAAGTCGTGATAAACTCGGACAGATGCAGCCGCGTCACGCACATGCCGTTGATATAGCCGCAAACCGCCCCGCAGGCGATGCCGATTGCTACGATAAGCGGCGCTGGGAACCCGGCGAGGACCCCAAGCCGCGCGCAGACCATACCGACAAAACATACAATGCCGTTGGCTGACAGGTCTATGCCGCCGCCAATGACGACAAAGGAGACGCCAAGGGCGATGACCCCTACGTAGGAAGCGTCGCGCAGCAACATCGTAAGGTTTCTTACCGTGAAAAATGATTCCGTGGTTGAGCTAAACAATATCGCAATCGCGATCACAAGGCCAAGCGTAATCAATTTACGGAGTGTTTTTGGTTTGATTCTGAACACTGTCCCTCTCCCGATCACCGCGTGGCGCCGAAATGGCGCCACGCTGAATTGCAGGATTTATATTTTGCTTAGTCGAGCGTGATCCCGGCTGCGGACAGCACATCGACGATATTGCTCTGGACAACAGGAACCGTGCTGAACTCAAGGGTTGGATAGTAGTCCATGCCGAGTTTGTTTGCCGTAAGCCCTGTCTCGATGAGGAACTTCACGAGCATCATGGTGGAGTAGGACTGCTGATAAATATTGGCAAAGCTCGTGCCATAGATCTTGCCATCCTTGATAGCCTGGAGCGCGGGCATATGGCCCTCATAGCCCCAGATCCGTATGCCGTCGTTTTGACGCCCCGCGGACTCAATAGCTTGCAGCGCGCCCATTGCGCAGTCATCGTTTACCGTATACATGATATCGATCTTGTCATACTTTGACAGCAGCGCGCTCGTGATGGTATTCGCGTTCTCCTGCGAAGTATCCGTGACCGGCTGCGTTTCCAGCAGGTTCCACTTTGTATTCTGCGTCAGGTAATCCTCAAAACCTGTGCCCATCCGGCAGGTAGCCTTCAGTTCCGGCACCACATCCAATACGACGACATTCGCGTCATCCGGCTTCCCGCCGTTCTGCTGGATGTACTGACCCGCTTCCCAGCCGGCGCGATAGTCGCTGTTCAGCACATGCGCGATCCGGGGGCCCGTCGCTCCGACGTTCCTCGTGATGACAGGGATCCCGGCCGCTTCCGCCTGAGCCATCACGTCGTTGAGCGCGTTGGCGTCATTGGGTTCGAGTATGATAGCGTCATACTTCTGCGTGATGAGATCCTGCATGATCTGCAGCTGCTTCGTGGTATCGAACTGCGAATCGAAGATATCTATGGTGAAGACGCCGTTGTCCTCGCCGCCGAGCGCATCGTAATACCCCTGCATCGTCGTCGGCATCGTCGGCCCCGACGCTCCGAGCGGGACGAACGCGATCTTGATCGGCCCGGCCGTCATATCACGCGCCGGCTGCGAAAAATCCCCGGTCACACCGGCTGCGCCGGCTGTTGAGCTTCCGTCGCCCGAAGACGGCGGCGCGGCTGAACTGTCGCCCGAATTGGTATCGGCGCAGGCGCTCAGGCCCACCGCAAAAAGCATGACAGCCGCCAGTACGACCGCCAGCCATTTCTTGCTAAATGATTTTTTTCCCATTTTACATTCTCTCCTTCCGAACAAACCTGTTTTTAGGGCTTCATAAATATCAATCTCTTCGTTTTCTATGTTTAACCGGCTTCAGGACAAAATCGCCCCGCCGGGAAAAACCTCAGCTTCTCGGCCCACCGCTATAGTTCAGCACGCTTGGCCTGCCACCGGTAAAATGCAGGAAGGGGCGGTCAAGCCATTCGACGTACATCGGGCAATGCGGGACTCCGGCGGGGATGTAGAGGATGAAGCTCTTGTCCAGCGCATACTCCTCGCCGCCGATAAAGAAGTGCAGTTCGCCGCCCAATTCCCCCGGGTTTTCGGGGTCGGACCCGATACACGCCAGGAATTCGTCGAACTCGTGGGTATGCGGCTCCTCTTCCGTATCAAGCTCTTTCGGCGTACAAAACCAAACCGCTTCCATATAAGGCGCCCCGTTCAGCTTTGCGCCGTCGAGCCACAGCAGCAGCTTCAAAAACCCCTGCGGGACATTCGGCAACGACCCATCCGCGCGAAGGTATTTTTCGACCACATTCGTTTCGTAAGAATATGAGCCGGGCGCAGCCGTCGCTTCCGCCGGCTCGCTTTCGGGCGCGCCATGCTCAAACCACGCCCGCGTACAAAATACGGGGGACGTCACGCCTTTTACCTTTATTTTGCCGTGCGCCGCGCCGGCGGGAATGAAAACAAAACTCGTATTCGTGATCGTGATTTTGTCATTCTCTATCCAGAGTTCGACTTCCGCGTTCAGGTGGTCGGGATCGTCAAAACCGCCGCTGATAAAAGCGAACACCTCGTCCCGCCCATGTTTGACGAACTCGGGGTCCTCGCAATCCTTCACTATCCAGAAAACCTCGTTGAAGAGCGAGTCTTCGACCAATGAAGCGTCCCTCCACGCCGCGCGGACGATTGAATCCTCCGGCAGAAACGGCGTCTTTGGGGGGTTCCCTGTCCCGGTCGGGACAAACAGATTTGCGTAAGACATAAGCTGCTCCTTTTGTTCGATATTTGATGAAATATTTATATCTTACTTTTCCATATGGGTAAAACAAAATCAATATGAAAGCGGCCATCTTGTTATAACGAAATGTGATAGCAAAGGCGTTATTCCGCCAGGGTTGAAACCACGGCGACAGCCGCGCCAAACCGTACGTCGTCAGAAGCCCCCACCGGCAGGACCAGCTTCAGCCTGGGAGTGGATTTCATGTCGGCCTCCAGCGTCGTCCCGAGGCCGCGCGCCCGCTCCGAAGCCTTGAAGACGCGTTCCATCAGGTTTTGCGGCGGGTCGATGTATACGCATTCCATACGTTTCGCGTCAAACCTGATCTCTGAAAGCCCGGACTTCTCCCCAAGATGGCGCAGCCAGGCCGCGTACACCAGCGCCGATACGGACAGCGGCACAGGCCCGAAACGGTCGCTCAGCTCATCGAGCACAGCCGCTTTCGAAGCGTCGTCGCACACAAATGAAATCCGCTTGTAAGCCTGCAGCTTGACCACCTCGTCTTCGATATAGCCGGGCGGGATGACAGCCGTCGCCGACATTTCGACGCGGCATTCGTTTTCGCCCCCGGCCTGCGCGGGCGCGCGTCCCGCGAGCCGCGCCACCGCCTCATCCATCAGCTTGCAATACATCTCGTAACCGACGGCCGCCATATGCCCGTGCTGGCTCACGCCGAGCAGATTGCCGGCCCCGCGGATCTCAAGATCCTTCATGGCTATCTTGAAGCCGCTGCCAAATTCCGTGAATTCGCGTATGGTCCTAAGGCGCTTTTCCGCGCTTTCCGTCAGGACTTTGTCCCGGCGGTACATGAGATAGGCGAAGGCGATCCTGTTTGTCCTTCCGACGCGCCCGCGCAATTGGTAAAGCTGGGTCAGCCCGAGACGGTCCGCGTCAAGTATCACTATCGTGTTCACATTCGGGATGTCGAGGCCGGACTCGATGATCGTCGTCGACAGCAGCACGTCGTATTCGTTTTCATAAAAATCCTGCATGACCGTTTCGATCATCCGTTCATTCATCTTCGCGTGGCACACACCGAGGCGGGCTTGCGGGACCAGCGCGCGGATCTGCTCCGCTACGCGTTCGATGCCGCCGATCCTGTTGTATACGACATACGCCTGCCCGCCGCGGTCAAGCTCGCGCCTGATACTCTCCGAGATGACGTCCTGGCGTTCCTCAGAGACGAAAGTGCGCACCGGGAAGCGGTCCTCCGGAGGCTCTTCTATCAGTTCCATATCCTTGATGCCCAAAAGCGACATATTCAAAGTCCGCGGTATCGGAGTCGCCGTGAGGGTCAAAACGTCAACCCCCGCCTTCAGCGCGCGGATTTTCTCTTTGTGCCTGACGCCAAAACGCTGCTCTTCGTCGATGATGAGCAGCCCGAGATCCTTGAAAACAACGTCCTGGGAGAGCAATGCGTGGGTCCCGATGACCACGTCGATCGCGCCTTTTGATAACGCTTCGAGTATTTCCCGCCGCTCTTTTGCGGAGTGAAACCGCGAAAGCATTTCGACGCGTACCGGGAAATCCGAAAACCGCCCGGAAAATGTATGGAAATGCTGCGAGGCCAGAATCGTGGTCGGCACAAGCACGGCAGCCTGCTTTCCGTCCTGTACGCATTTGAAAACGGCCCTGAGCGCTACTTCCGTTTTCCCGTACCCAACGTCTCCGCAGATCAAACGATCCATCGGCCAGGGGTTTTCCATGTCGCGCCGCACTACGTCAAAGCACCTCACCTGGTCCGAGGTCGGTTCAAAGGGGAAACGGTCTTCAAAATCTTTTTGCCATACCGTATCGGGTGAAAAGGCAAAGCCTGCCGCAAGCCGGCGCTCGGCCGCGAGCCGCACCAGTTCGCCGGCGTACTCCTCGATCTCCGCGCGCACCCGCGCCTTCGTCCGCGTCCAATCGTCAGACCCGAGTTTGCTGACACGCGGCCGCGCCTCCCCTCCGCCGACGTATTTCTGGATCCGGTCCATCTGCTCGACCGGGATATAGAGCACATCTTTCCCCGCGTAGGCAAGCATGAGGTAATCCCGCTTGCTGCCATACGTCTCGATGGTCTTTATCCCTTTGTAAACCCCGATGCCGTGCTTTTCGTGGACGATGAAATCCCCTTTCTCGATATCCGTGAACGCCGAAATCTTTTCGTGGCCTTTGAGCCTGGCGCTCTTGCTTTTCTTGCCTGTTTTGAAAATATCGCCGTCCCATAGCCATACGAGCTTTTCGCTCGTCAGTTCAAACCCGGCCGCGAGTTCCCCGGCCTGAAAGCGCAGTTTCTCCGCCAATCCCTCCTGCGCCGCGAATTCCCGGAGCGCGTCAAGCCGCGCCGGGGTTGACGCGACGATTGTCGTCGCAAAGCCCAGCCGCAGGTATCGCTTCAGCTCAGCCGCAAGCAGGTCAAGCTGTCCGTAAAACGCGGCCGTGTATTTTGCTTCGTAGAAAATATTTTCATACGGCAGGCTTCCGGCCTCCTCCCATTCCCCGGAAAACCCATCTGGAGGCGTGAACACATGAGGCCTGCACCTTTTGAACAGCCCTTTCCAGAAAGCCACGCCGCGATATCCGTCCCAATCGGCGCCGGACGGCTCGCCCTCTTCCGCAAGCGCTTCAAAATCCGCCGTCGCTTCCGTTTCCCGGAGTTCAAGCGCGCGCAAAATCCGGGCCGGGTCCATACAGACGAACAGATCGTCTTTGCCCAGCCAATCCGCGAACGTCAGCCCCTCGCGCCCCGGCTCCACGGCCGGCCCCACGGACAGCGCGCGGCTTTGGCCTCCCACATCACCCGCTTTCCCGGAGCCGCCCGCGCCGAAAGATTTTTGCGTCCCTGCGTCGAAACGCCGTATGCTTTCTATTTCAGTGTCAAAAAATGATACGCGCGAGGGATAGTCCTCGTCGGGCGGAAATATATCGAGGATATCGCCCCTTGCCGAAAACTCGCCCGGGCTTTCCGTATACGGGACGCGGCGGTAACCGAGGCCCACAAGGCGCCATTGCAGTTCATCCCTTCGGAATTCACCGCCGGCCTTGAGTTCAAAACGCTTCGAGGCATAGGTTTCGGGCCCGCAAATATCCCTGATGGCCGCGCTCACCGGGCAAACGGCCACAGCCGCGCCGCCGGACGTAAGGGCCTCCATAGCGAAAAGCCGCGCGGTCTCGGCCTCATGGCTTTCAGCCTCGGCCCGTAAAAACGGGGGGTCATCCTCCGGCAACACAAATATACGCGCGTCGTCAAGAAAAAAAGCAAGCTCTTTGGCAAACGACGCCGCTGCGCCCTGTGTCGCCGTCACGACGATGGTTTTGATTCCGGGCCCCTGCCCGCCTCCGGTTGCGCCCTGGGCCTCCCGCACAAGACGCGCGACAATCGGCGCCGCCTGTACGCTGTCCAGCCCCGCGTGGTTTGAGGGGCGGCTAATGTCCATTGGTTTCGTTTTCCGCGCGCTCCCCTTCCGGCTTCGCTTTTTTGCCCGCGCCGGTATTGTATTTCTGCATCGCCGCTTCGATACCGTCCGTCACCGCGAGCTCTATAGCGTCAGCGCACCGCGTCACAGCGTCCCGTATTTCATCGAGTTTTTCCTCCGGGAACCCCGACAGCACATAGTCGCGCAACGGCGCGCGGCCGCGCTCGCCGCCGATTCCGACGCGAAACCTCGGGAAGCTGTCGTCTTCCAGCATGAAGATGATGTTTCTCATCCCGTTGTGCGAGCCCGCGCTGCCCTTCTTGCGTATGCGGACCGCGCCGAAAGGGATGTCCACGTCGTCGTAGACTACGATGAGGTCTTCCATGGCGACATCGTAATAGTCCACAATGCTGCGTATGCTCTGCCCTGACTCGTTCATAAACGTCTGAGGTTTCACAAACATCACTTTTTTCCCGGCGATCAAGCCCTCGCCGACGAGGGCCTTGTGCTTGAGTTTGGATATCCTGACTCCGCAGCGCTCCGCGAGCATGTCAACCGTGATGAAGCCTATATTGTGCTTGGTATTGCTGAAATTTGCGCCGGGATTGCCGAGCCCCGCAATTACAATCATATTCACATCCAATCAAATCCGGTCCGTGATCGATTCAACCAGCTTATCCCTAAGTAAACATCTTGCTGACAGAATCGTTGTTGTGTATATTGCTCATCGCCTCCGCGAAGATGTCCGCGACCGACATGACTTTGATTTTGTCGATTTGCTTTTGCTTATCTACAGGAACCGTGTCCAGTATCACCATTTCCTTGATCGTGGATCTTTCAATGCGCCCGATGGCTTCCCCGGACAGTACGCCGTGCGTCGCGCACGCGTAGACTTCTTTCGCGCCGAGTTCGCTGAGTTTTTGCGCGGCGTTCGTGATAGAGCCCGCCGTATCGATGATATCGTCCACCAGAATGCAGTTCTTGCCCTCTATATCGCCGATAACGTTCATGACTTCGCTTTCATTCGCTTTCGTGCGGCGCTTGTCGACGATGGCTATCGGGGCGTTGAGCGGCTGCGCCATATTGCGCGCCCGCGTCACGCTGCCGTGGTCCGGTGAAACGATGATCGCGTCAGCCAGCTTTTTCTTTTTAAAATACTTTGCGAGTACCGGCATGCCCAGCAGGTGGTCTACGGGGATGTCAAAATAGCCCTGTATCTGCGCCGCGTGGAGGTCCATCGTAATGACACGGTCGGCCCCCGCCGCGCTGATCAGGTTGGCGACGAGTTTCGCCGTGATAGGGTCGCGCGCTTTCGCCTTGCGGTCCTGCCGCGCATACCCGTAATACGGTATCACAGCGTTCACGCGCCCCGCGGACGCGCGTTTCATCGCGTCGATAAGGATCAGCAGTTCCATCAGGTTGTTGTTCACGGGATTGCTCGTGGACTGTATGATATAGACGTCGCGGCCGCGCACGCTCTCATATACGTTCACGGAAATCTCGCCGTCCGAAAAAGTCGATACTTCAGCCTTGCCGAGCGGCTTGCCCATAATCGAGGCGATTTTTTCAGCCAGTTCCGGGTTTGAATTGCCGGTAAATATCTTAAACTCAGGATATGTGCCTCCGATTCTCATTTTCTCAACCTCCCTGTTTTACAATACGGTTTTTTAACAATCCTCGGCGCTCTACCCAACCTTCGATATTGCGCCCTTTTTCTCTCGCCACATAAAGCGCGCCCGGCGGCACATCCCGCGTGACGGTGCCGCCCGCCGCAAGATACGCCCCGGCGCCGATAGCCACCGGGGAAACGATATTGACATTGCACCCGATGAAAGCGCCGTCCCCTACTGTCGAGCGGTGCTTCTCAAGCCCGTTGTAATTCACGAATACGACGCCGCAGCCGACATTGATACCCGACCCGAGATCCGAGTCCCCAATATAGGAAAGATGCGAAACTTTCGTATCCTCGCCGATCACGCTGTTCTTGATTTCGACAAAATCCCCGATACGGCAGCGGTCGCCGATCACGCTGCCGGGCCTGATATACGCGAACGGCCCGATATGGGCGCCCTCGCCGATCCGGCTGTCCTTCAGCACCGAGTGGTCGATATCCGCCCCGTCCGCGATTTCGCAATTCTCAACGCGGCAGCTTTGCCCGATATTGCAGTTTTCGCCGATGGACGTATTCCCCCTGATGATCGTCCCGGGGCCGATATAGGTACCCGCCCCTATGCTGACGCTTTCATCGATCTCCGCCAGGTCGAGACTGAAAAATTCTACGCCGCGCTCGGCGTACGACAGGTTGACGCGCCGCCGTTCGGCCTCTTTATCCTGATATGGTTTCATAGATACCCAATGCCTCTCCCTGTATCGAGGCCTCCTCGCCTGGCGCGCCGGGTTCCTCGCCCTTCCCGTTGCTTGCGAGATACTCCCGCTGATCTTTCTCAAGTATCGCCTCGCCGACCTTGTATATATCGCCGGCGCCCATCGTGATGACGAGGTCGCCCGGCTGCGCGTAAGCGAGCACGAAGTCCGCTATCTCGCCCATGGTCTCGATATACCACGCTTCCTTGCCGGGGTTTTTCTCCTTCATTTTCGCGAGGATGGAACGCGAACTGATATTCTTTGTATTTTTTTCTCGCGCCGCGTAAATTTCAGCGAGCACCACCTTGTCCGCGGCGTCGAGCGCCTCGGCGAAATCATCGTGAAGCGCGAGCGTGCGCGTATAGGTATGCGGCTGGAATATCACCCACATCTTTTCATGCGGCACATATTGCGCAGCCTTGATTGTCGCCGCGATCTCTGTGGGATGATGCGCGTAGTCGTCTACGATTTTCACGCCGCGCGTCGTATATCCCTGTATATCGAAACGCCTTTGCGTCCCGTTGTATTTTTCGAGCGTGTCGATGATAACATCAATATCTATGCCCAGCGTGACCGAACAAGCCAAAGCCGCGAGCGCGTTTGCGATATTGTGCTCTCCCGGGATATGCAGCCGTATACGGCCGATAAGCCTGCCATCCGCCTCTACCGAGAAAGCCGGGAACCCCTCGCGGTCAAACTCGATATTGTCCGCGCGGAAATTGCATTTTTCATGGAACCCGAAGGTGACGTAAGGCCGTTTGAGATCCTTCAAAATACTGCTGACAAACGGGTTCGCGTCGTAGGCGAAAACCGCGCCGTCCTCCGGCACCAGGTTCGCGAAACTCTCAAATGAGCGCACTATATGGTCGATATCCTTGAAATAATCGAGATGGTCGCTGTCGATATTCAGGATGACGGCGTACTTTGGGGTCAGCGCCAGAAAAGAATCCATATACTCGCAAGCCTCGGTAATGAAACAATCAGGGTCGCCGACCGCGACATTCCCTCCGATTTCCGTAAGATTGCCGCCCACCAGGATCGTAGGGTCCATGCCGGCGTTCTGAAGGATCAGCGATATCATGGATGTGGTAGTGGTCTTCCCATGCGCGCCCGCCACCGCGATACTGCATTTCGCGCCATGCATCAACTCCCCGAGCGCTTCGGCCCTTGTCGCCACCGGGATCCCCCTGGCACGCGCAGCGCGCAATTCAGGATTGTTCTGCGGCACGGCGACCGAATAGATCACGAGGTCCGCGCCCGCGATATTCTTTTCGCGATGCCCGAGATAGACTTTCGCCCCCTTTTCGATGAGCCGGTCGACGATATCGCTCTCCTTTGAATCCGAGCCGGATACGGTAAACCCTTTATACAGCAATATCTCCGCGATTGCGGATAGCCCGATGCCGCCGATACCTATGCAATGAATATGATGAACGCTGTCAAAGTTGATCAATTCAAAAGTTTTCCTCCAAAAGAATTGTAACATACTTCACTGTTGTGATACAATTATCCCGCTGGTAAGCCATCAACTACACATTGTGCAAAGTATGCGAGCTTTTTCGAATGCGTGATTGCTATGATTGGATAGTCTGCGAAAGAGACGCGCCTAACATGGGGAGGCAAAGATAGATAATGCAAATAACTGACGTTCGGATGAGATTGACTCCGGCTGACAACAAGCTAAAGGCAATCGCTTCGGTCACCTTTGATGATGAATTTGTCGTACACGACATCAAGATCATAAATGGGCAAAACGGGCCGTTCATCGCTATGCCGAGCCGCAAGGTCGGCGACAGTGAATACCGCGACGTAGCTCACCCGCTGACAAGCGAGACCCGAAACCGCATCAAAACAGCGATCTTTTCAAGATACGAAGAGCTCCTGTCTTCAGGGGAATAACGCGGCTTACGCCCGCCGCTTTCACAGCGGCTTAAGCATCATCCGCGCCGGGGTTCGAGCGCGAGATTTTTGCGCCGATTTTTGTAAGTTTTTCCGTCAGGTTCTCATACCCCCTGTCCACATGATGGACGTCTGAGACTGTCGTATGCCCCTCGGCGGCAAGGCCCGCCAGAATCAGCGCGGCGCCGGCCCGAAGATCGGTCGCCCGGACCGAAGCGCCTTTCAGCGAAGCGCCTCCCGGCAGCGAAGCCTTTCTTCCTTCCTCGACAATGCCCGCGTTCATCCGGTTGAGTTCCTTGATATGCATAAAGCGGTTTTCAAAAACGGTCTCGATGATCGTCGAGGCCCCCTCTACCGTAGCCAAAAAAGCCATGAACTGCGGCTGGACATCCGTCGGGAATCCCGGGTAGGGCAGGGTTTTGATATCAGTCGCGCGGAGCGCGCCGCGCGTCGCGTCGACGAACAGCCCCCCGAACGCTTCCCGGACATAGACCCCCGTCTCCCTCAGCTTCGCGGTGACGGGCACAACGTGGTTTGGGAGCATGTTCTCTATCTGTACGCTGCCGCCCGTAATGGCCGCGGCCAGCATGAAAGTCCCGGCCTCGATACGGTCCGGTATGACGGTGTGTTCGGCGCCGTGAAGCTTCTCGACGCCGTCTATCCTGATGACGTCAGTACCCGCGCCGCGGATCCTCGCGCCCATTTTGTTGAGGAAATTCGCGAGGTCGACGATCTCCGGCTCCTGCGCGGGGTTTTCTATGATCGTAGTCCCTTCGGCCAAAGCGGCCGCCATCATGATATTTTCCGTGGCCCCGACGCTCGCGAAGTCAAGATACATCTCCGCGCCTTTCAGGCGCCCGGCTTCCGCTCTGACAAAACCTTTGCCGTCCTCGTTGTCACAGAACTCCACATTCGCGCCGAGCGAACGGAATCCCTTGATATGCAGGTCGATCGGCCGGTCGCCTATCGCGCACCCTCCGGGCAGCGGCGCGCCCGCGCTTCCGGTCCTCGCGATCAGCGGCCCCATGGCCACAATCGACGCGCGCATCGCCTTTACGAGTTCGGGAGGGGCGATATTCGCGGTGATTGCCCCCGCGTGGACGCTTATCCGCGCCGCGGCGGGATCCTCGTCCACCTTCGCCCCGAAAAACCTTAGGAGCCGGCACATGACGTCTACGTCCCTGAGCATGGGGACGCCCCCGAGCTCGCACGGTTCGTCGGTCAGTAGCGTCGCCGCCAAAAGCGGCAATACGGCATTCTTGGACCCGCTTATTTGTACGGTACCCTCCAGGCGTTCGGATTTATCAACATGAATTTTGCACATAATTCGCTATTATAACACATAGGCGTCACGTAATCTTTTTGCAATAGACCCTTGCAATTTTTTGTATGTTTTATATAATTATGCTACCGTGTGTTTGAGTATGGAGGAAGTGATGTATATAGACATAAATACCTTATTAGGCCTGTTGATTATTGCGGCAATCGTGTTGGCGATATACCTTATCGTAGCGGTATACAACCTGATCAAAACGCTGAAACAAACCCAGAAAGTGCTTGGCGATTTTGAAGTCGTCGCGAAAATTTCTTCGGAGCGTACGCAGCAGCTTGACAAGTTCATCGACCAAACGCAGAAGAAACTCAAATCCAGCCAAAATATAGTCAACGCGATCCCTATCATCGTCTCCGCAGTCTCAAATATCGCGAAGGTGGTCGGTCAGCAAAATGATAAAAAATCAAGAAATGACGCGAAAAAATAGTTGACATTTGCGGGAATTTATGGTTCTATATCTTTTCGCTATATTATATTTTGATGTAAGTTTTAGTTGTTATGAACGAGGTGTGAAAAAATGAAGGCAACAGGTATTGTAAGAAAAGTTGACGAACTCGGGCGGATCGTACTACCCATGGAGCTCAGGCGTACGCTCGGCATCCAAAAGGAAGACCCCGTAGAGATTTTCGTCGATGACAGCAACATCATACTGAGAAAGTATGAGCCGGCGTGCATATTCTGCGGCAGCGCTGTCGAGGTTTCAGTCATTCACGGGAAAAATATTTGCCGTAAATGCCTGGATGAATTGAAGACTCTTTAACTATTTGGATGTGAATCCATAGTCGTCACTGCTCGGGGATAACTTTAATTATGTCATCCCTGAGCGCAGATTCGATCTCAGCCGCTATTTCGTTACTACTTTCTCGTTGATCGTTTAGCTTCCCTTTGTTGCCTTTGGCGCGACGCTTCACATCTGACTTGTTAAACTCGAAGATGTCCCCGCCGAGCTTTTCGGGTTGTTCGCGCGTGCGCTCTTCTTCGATGTATCTGACGCGTACTACGCCTTTGAATATATTGGCGTCGCATACGCGCGCGACGCCGTCTTTCGTTTCGACGACTTCGCCGACGTCAGGCATCCCGGTCTTGAGTTCCGTGTAAACGTCGTTCTCGAATTTAAGGCAGCACATCAGCCGGCCGCAGCAACCTGAAATCTTGCCGGGATTCAGCGAAAGGTTCTGCACCTTAGCCATCTTGATTGAAACCGGCTCAAAATCCGTAAGCCAGCCTTTGCAGCAGAGCTCGCGGCCGCAGGTCCCAAACCCGCCGAGAATCCGCGTTTCATCGCGTACGCCGATTTGCCGCAGCTCAATCCTCATACGGAAGCATGAAGCAAGGTCTTTGACGAGTTCGCGAAAATCCACGCGCTTGTCAGCTGTGAAATAGAAAACCAGTTTTGTGTTGTCAAATGTGTATTCGGCGTCGATCAGCTTCATCTGAAGGTCGTATTCCTCGATTTTTTTCTTGCAGACCCGGACCGCTTCTTTGCGTCTGTCCAGATTTTCGTTTTCCCTTTGAATATCCTCCGCCGTGGCTTTGCGCAGGATCGGGCGGATAGCTTTGCCAAATTCTTTTTCGGACACCTCTATGAGGCCGCCGCGCACGATGCCGAACTCTATACCGCGCGTGGTTTCGACGATGACGCTGTCACCGCAATTGACCTCCAGCTCGCCCGGATCAAAATAGTAATGCTTCTGTGAAGTCCTGAATTTAATAGCAGCAACTGTACGCATAAATAGTATTCCCCTTTTTTGTTAATAATATCATATTGTCCGGCCCGTGCGCAGGGCCAGCGCCATTTCACGCAGCGCATAACGCACCCTGTCGCCGCGCTCTATATCCTTTTGCGCTTTTTCGGCAAGCGCGACGCCTCTTCGCATCCTGTCCGCATGCTTTTGAATCACCTTCGCGGCCGAGGCCCTGAGCCACTCCGCGTCCTGCGCAGCGTATCCAGGAAGCTCCGGCGCAAGCCGCGCGACAGATACATTCCTCATGAAAAGCTGGAACGCGGCGAGGAAACCGGCCGCATCTTCGCGCGAGCCCTCATAAGAGGAGAGTATCTTCCACGCTTCAGCCAATGTTCCCTTCCCATACACCAGCGACGCGGTGAGCGCCCTGACATCCTCCGTCAACGGCCCTGCCGTCTGCGCCGGGTAGCCGAGCCAGACGCGCATGCAGCGTGACCGCACAGTCGGGAGCAACCGCTGCGCGTTTTCCGCCATGATGAAAACCACATCTCCGACCGCGGGCTCTTCGAGCAGCTTCAGCAGTTTGTTCTGGGCGGATTCGTTCATACGTTCCCCCCGCGATATGAGGCAGGCCCTGCTGGTCGAGGCAAACGGCTTTTGTTTGAACAGGCTGACAAGCTCTTCAATCATCGCGACGGTGATATCCTTGTCCGCTTCCGGCTCCAGCACGATCAAATCCTCGAATGTTCCGGCGTCAAGCTTCATCGCCGCCAGCGGATCGCCCGAAAAATGCTCTTTGAGAAGCCCCATGGCCTTTTCCATGCGCCCCTCAGGGGATCCTCCCTCAATCAAAATAGCATGCGGCAGCCCCTCCATTTCAACTTCCGTCTCCCGAAAGGATCCCTGCCAGCGCGTCCCTGACCCGCCCGGACACGTCTTGCGGACTGCCCGACGCGTCAATGACATGGATCCGCCCCGGTTCGCGCTCCGCAAGGCTGAGGTAAGCCGCGCGCACCTTTTCCTGATAGGCGGCGCCGAGCGCTTCTATGCGATCGAAGCCGCTTCCTCTTGAAGCGGCCGCGCGCAAGAGCGCTTCATTCGGATCAAGATCGAGCAGTATGGTCGCGTCGGGCGAAAACAAATCGCCGGCCGCGTATGAGTTCACTATCCGGACAGCGTCGCCCTGCCCGCGCGCCGCTCCCTGGTATACCATGCTGGAATCCGCCCATCGGTCACAAACGACGAGTTTGCCGGCATCCAGCGCCGGGCCTATGACCTCGCGTGACAATTGCGCCCGGGCCGCCGCGTAAAGCAGCATCTCCGTCATATCCGTCATATCCGTGTTTTCAGTGTCAAGCAACAACGCGCGTATTTTTTCACCGATCCGCGTGCCTCCCGGTTCGCGCGTCAAAAAAACATCAAAACCGGAGTCACAGAGCCAATCGGCCGCCAGCTTTATCTGCGTCGATTTGCCGGAGCCGTCGCCGCCTTCAAACGTGATGAATTTTCCGCGGTTATGACCCATCAGGTTCCCGCTTTTTCTTATCTCCGCCGCGTTTTTCGCGGCCGTCCTTGCCGCCTTTCTTTTTCCCCATCAGCGCCGCGTCGGTCAAAGACCCCGCGAAGCGAATCCCCAGCGCGACAATCGGGATGCAGAGGATGATAACCAGCAGGATTTTTAATTCAAACAGTCCCAATGACCAGTTTCTCCCCGATAAACGCCCGAAGCTCACTGATCTTAAGCCGGATCTGATCCATTGTATCGCGGTCGCGCACCGTCACCGTATCATCGGCTTCGGTATCGAAATCGATCGTGATGCAATATGGCGTTCCGATCTCGTCTTCACGGCGATAACGCTTGCCGATATTTCCGCTCGAATCAAAATCGACCATAAAGTCTTTTGACAATTCCCTGTAGACCGCCTCCGCCCGTTCATTCTGTTTTTTTGTCAGAGGCAAAACCGCCGCTTTGTACGGCGCGAGCGCCGGGTGCAGGCGAAGCACCGTCCGCATATCATCGGTCGCCTTATCATTGCCCTCAAGCCCCTCTTCGTCGTAAGCGTCCGCGAGGAATGCGAGCATCAGCCGGTCGACGCCAAGCGAAGGCTCTATACAATAAGGCACAAATTTCTCGTTTGTCTCAGGATCACGGTACGAAAGGTCTTCGCCGGAATGGTCCATATGGCTCCGGAGGTCGAAGTCCGTCCGGTCGGCAATACCCCATAGTTCGCCCCAGCCGAAGGGGAACAGAAACTCTATATCCGTCGTCGCGTTGCTGTAGTGGGACAGCTCCTCGGCGCTGTGGTTGCGGAGCCTGATGTTTTCCTCTTTGAGGCCGAGCGCAAGCAGAAAACCTGCCGCGTACTCTTTCCAGTACTCAAACCATTCGAGGTCCTCTCCGGGACGGCAGAAAAACTCCAGCTCCATCTGCTCAAATTCGCGCGTCCGGAAGATGAAGTTGCCGGGCGTGATCTCGTTTCTGAAGGACTTGCCGATTTGGGCAATGCCAAAAGGCAGCTTTTTGCGGCTCGTACGCAGCACATTCTTAAACTCAGTAAAAATGCCCTGGGCGGTTTCCGGCCTGAGAAAAATCTCATTCCTGGATTCGTCCGTAACCCCAGCGTAAGTTTTGAACATGAGATTGAACTGGCGGATTCCGGTAAAATCGCTCTTCCCGCAAGACGGGCAAGGTACGCCCCGCTCCTTCAGGAATGCGCCCATTTCGTCATTCGTCCAAGCGTCAAGCGGCTTTTCGGGGGCCTCGCCTTTCCCGGCCAGAAATCCCTCTATGAGCTGGTCGGCGCGGAAGCGCTCTTTGCAGCTGCGGCAATCGATCAGAGGATCCGCAAAACCACCCACATGGCCGGAAGCGACCCAGACTTCCCGGTTCATCAGGATTGCCGTATCTACGCCCACGTTGTACGGGCTCTCCTGCACAAACTTGCGCCACCAGGCGCGCTTGATATTGTTTTTCAGCTCGACGCCGAGCGGGCCGTAGTCCCAACTGTTCGCCAGCCCTCCATATATCTCGGAGCCGGGATATATGAAACCCCGGCTCTTGCAAAGCGCTACGATTTTGTCCATTGTTTTTATCATTGTTTGATGGTTTCCTTAATATCCTTTGCCGCGTCCGTCACGATGTCTTTTATTTCATCGATATCGCTCATCGTTTTGTCTTTTTTGTCTTTCACGGTATTGGCCGCGTCAGTAGCTTTCGTGCGCACCGTATCCACAGCCTCGCCGCCCTTTTCGCGTATATCATCGATAGTATCGTTTACCTTGCCGGAAAGATCTATGACCGATCCGTCTACCTTTACAAGCTGGATCTCACACTTCATGCCGAGCGCGACGATCGAGCCTATGACTGTGAGCCAGGGCGCGAGCGCCGTCCCGACGACACCGGCCGTCAGCGGGATATTCAGCACGACCTCTTCGTCCCTTTTGACCACTATTCTGGCTACGTTGCCCTTTTTAATATATTCTTTGATTTTTTCAATGATCTTCGCGCCATTGTCGGAAATTTTCGCGCCGACCTTTGCGTTGATTTCGTCTTCAATCTTGATGATAGCGTCCACGACGTTGCCCTCTGTCGCTTCGAGGGCTTCCTTCGCTTCGCGGTAGCTGACGCCTGTCCTATCCTTGACCAGTTCGATCTTCTCAAGTGTAATTTCCATGGTGTCCTCCTTATTGTTATTCATTTACTTTTCCGTACTGCTTATCCGTCATTCACGAATAATCCTTTCGCTCTTCATCGCGCCTATATCAAGATTTTTACAGGCAAATCCCCGAATGACGTCAAAAACCGCTTTTCCCTTACCGCTTTCGAGCGTAAGCCCGTCCATGCGTTTCAGCGGTTGCCTTTCGATGAATGCGATTATATCCAATATATCACCATTCAAACCCGTAAGCAACTCGCCGGCCGCGGCCGAAGCCGTATCGGGGAAAACGCCGAGCTCCTGCATCACTTTGATCATGTACGAAACCGTCAGCAACCTGAAATCGGCCTTTCGGCGCGCAAGCATATTCAGGACTTCCCGCAACAGGTCAAATATTTCAGCGGCGCGGAAGCCATCCGGCAGCGCTTTGTCCGTGAATTCGAGCGCAAACGAAGCCGCGGCAAAACGGTCCACATCTTCCCCAAGCCCGAAATGGGCGTCCAGAGCCTCCGCGGCCGAGATCGTCCTGGTCTCCCCACGCCCTTCGGATATGGAATATTGGCCGTAGACAAACGGCCTGAGCGCCAGGGCGGCCCCGCTTTTCCCTTTCTCGGAAATATGCGTACCCGCGGAGAGCTTTCCCTCTTCGCGCGTAAAAACCAGAATCATGCGGCGCGCGCCGGTGATCATGGTCTGCCTTATCACGATGCCTTCATAAGTCCTGATCATAAGCCCTGATCAAAACTCGGCGGTCAATCCCTGCCGTAACCGAGCGCGGAAAGCGCCCGCCCGTCGTCGCGCCAGTTTTCCCGCACCTTGACCCAAAGCTCCAGATACACCCGTACGCCGAGCAAGGCTTCGAGCTCCGTGCGCGCGCTTTTGCCCACGCCCTTCAATGTATGTCCGTCCTTGCCGACAATGATGCCTTTGTGAGACTTTTTTTCCGTCAGGATCAGCGCGGAGATACGCGTTATGCCAGGCTTTTCTTCATAGGATTCGATTTCCACAGCGATGCCGTGCGGGACCTCGTCGCGCAGGTAGTGAAGCATTTTTTCGCGGATGATCTCGCAGGCGAGGAAGCGTTCGGGCAGATCCGTGATCATGCCGTCGGGGAAATACTGCGGCCCTTCGCCTGTGTAAGCCTTCAGCTTTTCGAGCAGCAGCTCCACATTTTGCCCTTTCAGCGCGGAAACCCCGATGATCTCCTCAAACGCGCCCGTCTGTTCAAACGTATCGAATACCTTGCGGTATTCCTCTGGGCTCATCATGTCCATCTTGTTGATCACAAGTATTACCGGCGTTTGCGTTTCCTTCAGCCGTTCGAGAATGAACGCGTCGCCGCCCTTGCCCCCGAACGCTTCCTCCACGACAAACAATACGATATCCACCTCGTCGAAGGTCGTCAGCGCCTGGTCGGTCATATACGCGCCGAGCTTGTTCCGGGGCCTTGCTATGCCGGGGGTATCTATGAATACAAGTTGCATGTCGCCGGTCTCGCCATGCTCTGTATACACGCCCCTGATACGATTGCGCGTAGTTTGCGGCTTACCGGAAGTGATAGCGATTTTCTCGCCCAAAATCGCGTTCAGGAGCGTGGATTTACCCACATTTGGCCGCCCTATGATACTTACAAATCCGCTTTTCATCAATACCCTTTTTCCATTCGTTTCATTCAGGCAGTTTCGTCAATTCGGTCGTATTCGATCCCTGTGCCACCGTTCGCCCGCCTCGCGCCTATGTGCGCGCAAGCCCAAGCTTCCCGAGGACTATTTCCTCCGCGTCGCGCATAGCGGCCCTGGCCGGGCCGCCTTTGCATATGCGAAGGCCTTCGCCGCCGCCATTCCCATCCTCTTCATTTTCGTGATCGTACCCGAGCAGGTGAAGCATACTGTGGACAAACAGATACGTGACTTCACGCTCCACGCTGTGCCCGTATTCCTCCGCCTGCCTTTCCGCGATTTCGGGGCAGATGACGACGTCGCCGAGCATGACCGTCGCTGTCGCGGCCGCCACAGCGTCCCGCACCTCGCCCAGGTTTTCAAACATCGGAAAAGAAAGCACATCCGTAGGCTCGCCCACATCGCGATAAACCGAGTTCAGCGCCAACATCTCATCCGGCGCCGCGAACGTAAGGGAGATTTCGCATACCTCGGCATCTATCCCGTCAAGGCCCAATACAAGCCTGGCGGCGCTTTCAAACAGCTCCAGCTGCCTGTCCAAGGGCCTTTGTTCTTCATCGAATACAATACGCATTTTGTTTCATTTCCCGCCGTTATTTCGTCCTGTCCGGTTTCACGCTCCGCTCCAGAGCGCGGCGCTCATAATTGTCATAAGCGCATATGATCTTTTTTACGAGCGTATGCCTCACCACGTCGCTTTCGCGCAATCTGCAAAACGCGATGCCATCCACGCCCGAAAGCACCCTTTCGGCGTGAAGCAGCCCCGAAAGTTTGCCCTCGGGCAGATCGATCTGTGTCACATCGCCGGTGACGACCACGCGCGCGCCAAAACCCATGCGCGTCAAAAACATTTTCATCTGTTCCCGGGTGGTGTTTTGCGCCTCGTCCAGTATGATAAAAGCGTTGTCCAGTGTGCGGCCGCGCATATAGGCGAGGGGCACCACTTCTATGATCTCCTTCTCTTTCAGGCGCAGGGCCGCGTCGCGCCCCATGATCTCATATAGCGCGTCGTACAACGGCCGTAGGTATGGATCGACTTTTTCCTGGAGATCGCCAGGCAGAAACCCCAGCCTCTCCCCCGCTTCGACCGCGGGCCTGGCAAGGATGATCTTTTCGACATTTCTCGATTTGTACTCCGATACGGCCATCGCTACCGCCAGGTATGTCTTGCCCGTACCGGCGGGCCCTATGCCAAAGACGATGTCGTGCGCCCGGATCGCCTCCACGTAAGCGCTCTGCCCGAGCGTTTTCGCCTTGACCGGTTTCCCGCGATGCGTAAAAGCGATCACGTCGTTGTTCGCGCCGCTGGTACGGTACGATCCGCCCTCGTCGTTCAGGTGTATCACGTATTCGAGTTTCTGTCCGTCGACGGGTTCGCCGCTCTCAAGTATCCATATCAGGTCTTCGATAACGCCGGAGGCTTTGACCGCCTGCTTGCCGGCGACGACAAGTTCGTCGCGGCGCAATACGATCTCAACACCGAAAGCTTCTTCGATACGTTTGAGGTTTGCGTCGTGAATCCCAAAAAGAAGACCGGCGTCCGCCGAGTCTGAAAGCGAAATACGTATTATCTCCCTGACGTCATTTTCCACATTGCCAGTATACAACAAAAAACGGAACGGTGTTTACCGTTCCGTTAAATTCTGTTCACTTTGCCCTTTACATCTTGCGGGCTTTTTTACGGGCCGCCTCGGACTTCTTCTTCCGCCGTACGCTGGGCTTTTCGTAATGCTCACGCTTGCGCAATTCGGACATAACCCCGTCTCTGGCGCAAGAACGCTTGAATCGTTTCAGCGCGCTTTCAAGGCTCTCGTTTTCACGAACAATCACCTGTGCCATTTCCTTTGTCACCTCCTCCTTGCATCAACCAAGCGATAACATGTTTTTCGATTGTACTCTTTTTCCGACGGCTTTGCAAGACGGGATTTTACAACTTTTTGAAGACGCGGATATTCGACGGGCCGTTTTTGTAAACGTCGCCGCCCGGCACAAATTTCCCGAAATGTTCGCTCGCCATATGCTTGTCAAGCTTTTCCTGGCTCTCCCACAATTCGACCATGACGACCGCGCCCGAGCCGTCGATAGCCTCGTACAGATCATACGCGATATTGCCATCTTCCTGTTTTGTAAGCGCGATCATCTCTTGCATATATTCCACATACGCTCCGGTTTGCCCCTCTTTGACGTCTTCTTCCACTACTACAGCTATTGCCATCTCTTTCATCTCCTTTACATCGCTATTATCAAAATACTCATCGCGTCATGCTTATTGCGGCACGACGCCGCTGATACTGATTTCATGCACCCGGCGCTTCGCTTCATACATGATGGCGTCGGCGGCGCGGAAAACATCGTTGTAGTTTTCCGAAAGATCATACATGACCGAATACCCCCACGAAACCGACGGCATCCCGAAGTCCGGATCGTCTATAGCGTTAAGCGTCTCCGTCACGGCCGCGATAAACACGATAGCGTCCCTCTCGTCCGCGTTCGGCAGCAGCAGGACGAGCTCGTCGCCCCCTATCCTGGCCACAAACGCTTTCTCCGGCGCTTTTTCGGAAACCACATTCGTGACCGTTATCAAAAGCCTGTCGCCGAACAGGTGGCCGCGCGTATCGTTGATCCTTTTCAGGTTGTTGACGTCGCCGACCACGATCAGAAGCGGCATATTCCCGGCCACCGAAACCTCTTTGACCCGTTCGATATACGCGTTCCTGTTGTGAAGCGAGGTCAGCGTGTCATAATACGCGATTTCCTCGATATACCTGAATTTTGAATAACTTTTTGTCACCTCGGAAATCTCTACCAGATAGCCGAATTTGTGCCCCATAAACCCGATATCGTGCCATGTGAAGAGGAAGTAGTTTTCACCCGCCTCGCCCTTGATATTGAGGATGCTGTCGTCGTGCGGGGAGATCGTCCCGTTGCACATCTCGATGATGCGTTTCCGATAGAGGGGGTACGGCTCCTTGTATTTCGGATCTGGCAACGGATAACAGCCGTCCTTTTTCTTCCGGTTCCAGTCAAGTATATTCCCTTTCAAACTTACGGTAATGACGATGGTCGACAGGCTTGAAAATACGAAGTCCCGCGACGTCACTATCACGTTTGACGAATTCGCGATGAAAAACGCCGTATAAAGCGTGTATACCGCGACAATGTAAGCGATCGCGAGCGCCACATCCCGCGCGTTCTGCGAGAATGTGAAGTACGTGGAAACCCCGTTCGCGATCACGATGGCCGAAATCGCGATGATCATATGGTACGTCGAACGCCGCATATGCTTTGGCATCTGGTAAAAGACGTTGAAGCACAGCAGGTACGACTTCACGGCCACGATGATAAAATACAGATTCGCGATCAGCGTCGCGATCGACAATTGCCCGTAAAGGATCGTCCCGATGTCAAATCCGGGATACAACATGCCTATCGCTTCAATCACGATCAGGAAAATCGGCGCTACAAGCCACATGACGCGCACGAGGGTCGTGATGGGTTTGTACGATACCTGGCTCCAGATATGAAGCATCAGCAACGCCGGAATCAAATGATCTGCGGCGCTGATGAAAAACTGCGCCCAGGTCCCCTCGCTGTTATCCAATCCGAGCAGCGGCCCGGCCATTATGAAAAACGCCCATACCGCCACTGGTACGCATACGACGATGAAGTTCAGGCTTTCAACGGATCTCTTCGAGTAGATATATATCCCTCGGAAAAAGTACACGATCATGACCGCGAAAACTATCCCGAACAGAATGAGCCATACAAGCGAACCCTGAGCGAACTGGTCGCTTATCATCGCTATGGCGCTGTTCAAATTGTTCATACTGTTTGTCTCTGTCATCCCGGCGGCCATCCCATTTGTCTGCGTCCAAGCAGGTGAAAGTGCAAATGCTCCACGGTTTGAAGCCCATCCTCACCGCAATTGGTTACCAGCCTGTAACCGTTTTCGAGCCCGAGCAGAGCGGCAATCTCATGTACCTTTGACAGCAAATGCCCCAACAATTCCTTTTGCTCAGCTGATCCGTCAATGCCGTCAAGCGAATCAATGTGCCTCGCGGGGATGATGAGGACATGAACCGGCGCCTGTGGATTCAAATCGCGGAAAGCTACAATCTTCTCATCTTGATAAACAATATCCGCGGGGACTCCCCCATTCGCAATCTCGCAAAAAACGCATTCCATTTCTTCCTTTTCAGCCCCCCTCACTGCAATTTCCCTGATTCTACCTTACTGTTTGGAAAAAATCAATTTAAAAACGTGTGAAAAACATATGAAAAACGTATTATATCGCAATTCTTGCTTTGACAGCGGCGCCGCGCTGTTGTATAATCCCTCAAGTCGTCAAAACAGCGGCGACAAACGCGCGCCCGTAGCTCAGCTGGATCAGAGTACATGGCTACGAACCATGGGGTCGGGAGTTCGAATCTCTCCGGGCGTGCCAAGAAAAAAGTATTTCAATTCTCATGGCGTTGCCAGTCTTACAAGTTCGGCGTATCGTTTTTCCGCTTCTTTCTCTGCTTTCTCAAACAGCGTCTTCGCGTTCTCCGGGAATGATATTTCCAGGGAGGAATACCTCGTTTCCCCTTCTATGAACTCTTTGTACGGGCGCGTCGGCGGTTTTGAGTCGAGCTGGAACGGTATCTCCTTGCGCGGGTCGAACCGGTAAAGCGGCCAATAGCCCGATTCCACGGCGCTCTTCATCTCTTCCTGGGTCTTACCCACGCCCGCCTTGATCCCATGGGCGGTACACGGCGTGTACGCGATCACCAGGGACGGCCCCGGATAGGAATCGGCCTCGACGAGGGCCTTGACCAATTGGTTCGGGTCCGCGCCCATGGCTACCGAAGCAATGTAGATATTCCCGTAAGGCATCATCTGCCGGCCGAGATCCTTTTTCGGGCTCTTCTTTCCCGAGGACTGGAACTGTGCGACGGCGCCGAGGGGCGTGGCTTTGGAGGATTGGCCTCCCGTATTGGAATACACCTCGGTGTCGACGACAAATACATTGATATCCTCACCCATCGCAAGCACATGGTCGAGGCCGCCAAAACCGATATCGTACGCCCATCCGTCCCCGCCGTACATCCATATGGTTTTCTTGACCAGCTGGTCTGAAGCTTTCAGTATTTCACCCGCGAGCCGTACGGCTTCAGCGCCCAGGCCCGCGATCTTCCCCTCGCGCAAACCCTCTTTCAAAGCCGTGATAAGGCGCTCCGAAGCCTCGACCGAAGCGTTCGCGTCGTCAAAAGTCCCAATCCATCGATTCAAAGCTTCCGCCAGTCCTGCGACTTGAGCCACGTCCTTCGCGTTGCCCTGACCGTCCGCCATTAAAACCGCGAGCCTTTCCGCGTCGGCCCGTGCGCGCCGGCGCTGCTGCTTTGTCGCAAGCAGCATACCGAAAGCGAACTCCGCGTTGTCCTCGAAAAGGGAATTTGACCACGCCGGCCCCTTCCCCTTCTGATTTGTCGTATACGGAAAGGACGGCATCGGCGAGCCCCATGCCTGCGAGCACCCGGTAGCGTTCGCCCAATACATCCTGTCCCCGAAAAGCTGCGTGAGCAATTTTGCGTATGGCGTTTCCCCGCATCCCGCGCAGGCGCCCGAAAACTCGCAGAGCGGCTGCCGGAATTGGCTCCCCTTGACGCTTGCCGCGTCAAAGCAGCCCTCCTTTTCCCTGACAGAAAGCGCGTACTCCCAGAAATCGGCGCGGTACGGCTTCTCGGCCGCGGGCGCCATATACAGGGCTTTTTCTTTTGAAGGGCATTCGTTCGCGCAGCATCCGCAGCCCGTACAATCAAGGTCACTGACCTGGATAGAAAACGAGAACGCCTTCAAAGCCCCTCCGGTCGCGGGGATGGTATCAAAGCCTTCGGGCGCGGCCGCCTTTTCGGCCCCATCGAGGAGGAACGGGCGGATGACAGCGTGCGGGCAGACAAAAGCGCACCTGTTGCACTGTATGCAGTGTTCTTTTTTCCACACGGGCAGCGCGGTCGCGATCCCGCGCTTTTCATACGCGGTCGTCCCGAGCGGCATGGTGCCGTCAGAGCAGCCTTCAAAAACGCTCACCGGCAAATCGTCGCCCCTGAGTTCGTTCAGCGGCCGCACGATATTCGTGATAAAAGCCGGTTCGTCCGCGCGCGCTTCCCTTTGCGCGCTTATTACCTCGTCATGGGGGATCCATGACCACGAAACTGGTATCCGGACCTGCTTTGCGCCGGCAAGGCCCGCGTCGACCGAAGCCAGATTCATTTCTACGATATGCTCGCCTTTCAGCTGGAAGGTTTCGCGTATAGCGTCCTTCATATAGCCCGCGGCTTCCTTCACAGACACGATATCCGCAAGCGCGAAAAACGCCGCCTGCAATACCGTGCTTGACTTATCCCCGAGGCCGAGCTCCCGTGAGATCTTGTTCGCGTCGATGATATAGAATGAGGCCTTCTTTTCCGCCAGGGCTTTTTTCACGCCCGGCGGCAGCTTCCCGTCCAGCTCGGCCTCATCCCATTCGCAATTGAGAAGGAAGGTCCCGCCATGCTTGAGTTCGCTGATCGTGTCGTATTTTTCGAGATAGGTCTGATTGTGGACCGCGATGAAATCGGCGCGCCTCACAAGGTATGAGGAGCGTATGGGGTTTTTCCCGAACCGCAGGTGCGACCTCGTAACGCCGTATGATTTTTTTGTATCGTATTCAAAGTAAGCCTGTACATACATATCGGTATGGTCGCCGATAATTTTTACCGAATTCTTGTTCGCGCCGACCGTCCCGTCGGAACCGAGCCCCCAAAACTTGCAGTTTACAGTACCCTCGTCATGCAGGTCCTCCGCGGGTATACTCTCCAGCGACATATGCGTCACATCGTCCTTGATACCGATCGTGAACGTACGCCTCGGGTCTTCAAGCGCCATATTCGCGAAAACCGCCAGGATTTGCGACGGGTCGGTGTCCTTCGACGACAGGCCATACCGGCCGCCCATGATCATCGGGTTCATCTTGTTCGTGAATATCGTGCAGACGTCCTCGCACAGCGGGTCCCAGATAGCGCCGCTTTCCTTTGTTCTGTCAAGCAGGCAGATCTTCCGGACCGAGCCGGGCAAGGCCGCGATGAAATGCTTCTCCGAGAAGGGCCGGTACAGATGCACCTGCACGAACCCGGTTTTTTCCCCTTTCGCGTTCAGGTAATCCACCGTCTCGCGTATGGCGCCGCACACGGAGCCCATCGCGACGATGACGCGGTCCGCGTCCGGCGCGCCGTAATAATTGAAAAGCCTGTAGTCCCTG
>Ga0123357_10000617_pt1 | contig 35279 bp, 34 predicted proteins | sample TergutEmb28metaG_FD_89873 | JGI IMG/M metagenome (GOLD analysis project Ga0123357, IMG submission 89873) | Embiratermes neotenicus P4 segment gut microbial communities from Petit-Saut dam, French Guiana - Emb289 P4 | ecosystem: Host-associated > Arthropoda: Insects > Digestive system > Gut ... | reverse complement strand
TGAGAAGGCGGGCTGTGGTGCCGGTTTTCAGACGTCCCAGTTCAAAGCCGAGTTCGCGCAGGGAGGCGGAAAGGCTGCAGGAAGGCGCATCGCCCAGGAGGCCACCCGGCATGCTGGTCAGGCCTATATGGATAAGGCCGTTTAAGAAAGTGCCCGTGGTCAACAGCACATGTTGCGCTTGCAGGGTGAGCCCTTGGGTGCTTCTGATCCCGGCCGCCCGCCCGTTTTCCACAAGCAGGGCTTCAGCGTTGTCCTGCCAGACCCGGAGATTGGGCTGGGAAAATATGCTGCGCCGCACCACCCTGCGGTAGACATCGCGGTCCATTTGCGCACGCGTGGCGCGCACCGCCGGACCTTTACTGGTATTGAGCGTACGGAATTGTATGCCCGCCGCGTCGGCCCACAGCCCCATCATGCCGCCCAGCGCGTCAATTTCGCGGACCATGTGCCCCTTGGCCAAGCCGCCGATGGCGGGATTGCAGGAAAGGCAGCCTATATGATCCACATTGCCGCTTATCAGCAGCGTGGAGTGTCCCAAACGGGCAAGGGCCATGGCGGCTTCGCAACCGGCATGGCCCGCGCCCACGACAATGCAGTCAAAAAAATCCCGCGACAATCGGCATCAGCGCTTTTTGACGGAACGCTTGGAGGCCTTGAGGGGGTTGACCTTGGCGGCGGCTTTGGCGTCAACTCGTATATGGGTGGCAAAGTTGCAGCGGCCTTCAGCCCATTTGCGGTCCGGCGCCGGATAGCTGGAGCAGAACTTTTCCTCCTCAAACTCACGCACTCGATCGCACCCTTCGCATTTATCGATAATCGGCGCCAGGACAAAGCCGTTGACCGTCACGCCTTGGGGGGTGCGGGCCGCATTTTGTAACGCGTTCATAATTCCTCCTAGAGACTGCTGCGCGCATCATGCCGTACAGTAACCTCAAATTTTTATCTGAAGCATGGTGGATGTCAAGCTGATTGTCGACACAATCACAACGCCTTCGTTGACAAACCTGCCGTTCACCTTGTAGTGCATATACAAATTTGATGGTTTTACTTGCTGTTGAGTGCTTGAAGCGGGTTTTTCCATATGGGAGTAAGGCAACAATGAGCGAAATCCGTCTTCGCAAGGCCTGCGTCGGCGATGTAAAAAACATCCAGGCTCTTTTGCGCGTTTGCGCCGATAAGGGAGAACTCCTGCCCCGCGCGCTCACGCACTTGTACAAGCATGTGCGCGATTTTTACGTCGTTGAGCTTGATGACGGGCGTTTGGCGGCTTGTTGCGGGCTTTCCATTATCTGGGAGGATCTTGCGGAGATACGTTCGCTTGTGGTGGAATCTGCCTTTCGCAGGCAGGGACTAGGGCAGCGCATCGTTCATGCCTGTCTTGGCGAAGCCGGCGAACTCGGTGTGCAGCGCGTCTTTGCCTTGACCTATCAGGCAGCTTTTTTCCAAAAAATTGGTTTTGTGGAAGTTGACAAAGATGTACTGCCTCAGAAAATATGGGCGGACTGCATCCATTGCCCGAAATACCCGGATTGCGATGAAACCGCTGTATTATTGGAGCTTTAACGGGCGCAGCAGTATGATGGAGATACGCAGGAGCGGCAATGCGCGTTAAGGAATTACGACAGGTATACGGTGAAGAGCAAATCCAGGCCCGTGTGGCTGAGATGGCTGCGGAAATAAACGCCCTCTATAACGGCGAGGATCTCGTCGTTGTCTGTGTGCTCAAGGGCGCTTTCATGTTCTTCGGCGATTTGACGCGCCGTCTTCAAGGGCCACAGGTGGAAATAGATTTCGTGCGCTTGACCAGTTATGGCAGATCCGCCGCGTCAAGCGGTACGGTTTCCTTTGTGAAGGATCTTGAGCTTTCTGTAGCCGGAAGGCATGTGCTCGTTGTGGAAGATATCGTCGATACGGGATACAGCATGGAGTTCCTTTTGCGTCAGTTTGCCGCGCGCGAAGCGAAGTCCTTGCGCCTTGCCGTGCTGGTGGATAAGCAGGAACGCCGTGAAGTCCCCGTGCATGCCGATTTTACAGGATTTGCCCTGTCGGGGGGTTTTATTGTAGGCTACGGTTTGGATTATGCGGAACGTTACCGCGAATTGCCGGCCATATTTGAAATTATCCCGGAAGATTAGTGGAGTCTATATAAAAACGCTTGCGGGTCCACGCATATAATCCTGCCCGGAGAGTCGGCGTATGGAAATCAATTGTCCCCAGTGCGGCAGCACATTCAATCTTCCGGCCACGGCTGCCCGGCCAGGCGCAAAATTGCGCTGTTCGGTGTGTAAAACCGTCTTTTCATTGCCGGACAAAGCGCCGGAAGACAAGAAGGATGACGCGCAGGGGCACTATTCTCCCCCCCATGAGCCTTTGCAAATGGCTAAGCCCGTGCGCTCAAAGAAAATATTGCTTTATAGCCTGCTTGCGCTTTTTGTCCTCGGCGGGGCGGCGGGCGGCGGACTGTGGTGGTATATGCAAGGGAAAGCGGGAAGCATCTCCACAGCTCCTTCAAGCGCCATTCCTCTGGCCCAGAAGGTGGAAAGGCTTACCATGCGCAATGTGCGCCAATACTATGTGACGAATGAGAAAATAGGCGCTATTTCCGTCATTGAAGGGAAAGTGGTCAACGGTTTTCCCACGCCTAAAGAATTGATCGAGGTGGAGGCCGCGCTGTACGGACAGGACAGGAATCCGATGGTCAGCAAACGGCAGTTCGCCGGCGCTTCGCTTTCGCTTTTTCAACTTCAGGTGCTTGGTGAAAAGGATCTGGAAGCCTTCATCAACAACAAGCTGGAAGTGCTCGCCAACAATACCAACATCCCCTCTGGCGGTGAAGTGCCGTTTATGGTACTCTTTTACAATCCTCCGTCGACGGTGGCGGAATTCGGAGTCAAGATCGTGGATGTGCGCGATCCGGAAGTGAAAAAATAGATGGCAAAAATCCGCGAAATGTATGTCTGCACCGCATGTGGAGCGCAAGCTCCGCAATGGCGCGGCCAGTGCGCGGTCTGCAACAGTTGGAACAGCCTGGAGCTTTGCGCCGCATCACGCGGCGCAAGCCGCGCGCGTTCCGCCGGAGCTCAGGGCCGGGAAAAAGCGCAGCCGCTTTCCCAGGTATCTATGCAAGGGGCTCAGGCGTATGGCAGCGGCATGGACGCGCTGGATCGCATCCTCGGACAGGGCCTTGTGCCGGGGGCGGCGCTTCTGATGGGCGGTGAACCGGGCATCGGCAAATCGACCTTGCTCCTGCAAATGGCCGGGGCTGTGGCCGGGACCGGGCGCCTGGTCATCTACGCCAGCGGAGAGGAATCGCTGCCGCAGATCAAGGCGCGGGCCGAACGCTTGGCCGTGCTGCATGATACCCTGCACGCCATCGCCACCTCCAGCCTGGAAGACGTGCTGGCCTGCCTTGAAGATGCGCCGGAGCTGTTGATTGTCGATTCCGTGCAGACCTTAAGCTCCCGTGAAGCCGAAGGCCTGCCCGGCAACGTCAGTCAAGTGCGCGCCGTGGCCTGCGAACTTGTGGAACGCTGCAAGGCCTGCAACACCACCTTGATTCTTGTGGGGCATGTGACCAAGGACGGCGCGCTTGCCGGCCCGCGCCTGCTGGAACACATGGTGGATACGGTCATTTCCCTGGAAGGCGACCGCCGCCAGATGTTTCGCCTGTTGCGGGTGTTGAAAAATCGCTTCGGCCCCAACGAGGAATTGCTCGTTTTCCAGATGATCCAGAGCGGTATGGAGCTTGTGGAAGACCCTTCCACCTATTTTCTCGGCGCGCGTGATCCTTCCCTGAGCGGTACGGCCGTGGTCATGGCCGTGGACGGCCAGCGTCCTTTTGCCGTGGAGGTGCAGGCGCTTGTCAGCCGCACCTGTTTGAGCATTCCGCGCCGCACGGCCCTGGGCTTTGACGTCAACCGTCTGCACCTGCTGCTTGCTGTTTTGGAAAAGCGCTGTAAGCTCAATTTCGGGCAGGCGGACATCTATGCCAAGGTAGGCGGCGGCATGCGCCTGCAGGATCCTGGTATGGATTTGGCGCTGGTAGCGGCGGTGCTCTCATCCCTGTATGATGTCCCCTTGCCCGAGCGCGCGGCATTATGGGGTGAAGTGGATTTGAACGGGCAAATACGTCCTGTGGCCGGGCAAAGTCTGCGCATGGGACAGGCGCGGCGGCTCGGCTATGATCCGATCCTGCATCCGCGTGGCGAAAAAGGCGGCATCGGCGCCGTTGCGGAACTCGGCACGCGTCTTTTCCGGAAAAAAACTGCAATGTCCGCATAACAATGTTGGTGTGAGCTATGAGCCCGGCAACAAGCAATCCTTTCGGCGAACCGGATGTCATCCTTGAAGATGAGCTTCAGGAACCTCGGTTGTACCGTGTGCTTCTGCACAATGACGACTATACCACCATGGAATTCGTCGTCAGCGTTTTGGTGGAGGTCTTCCATAAAAACGCCGAACAGGCTGCGGCCATCATGCTTGCCGTGCATGTGAACGGCGTGGGCGTTTGCGGGATGTACCCGCATGAAGTGGCGGAAACCAAGGTGGCGATGGTGCATAGCCGGGCCAGGAGGGCTGGTTTTCCGCTCAAATCCACGATGGAAGAAGCGGGGTAGCAGCGTGATCGGCAAGCATTTGCAATGGGTTCTCAACCATGCCGTCCATGAAGTCAGACGCCGCCGCCATGAATATCTGACCCTGGAGCATGTGCTGTATTCTATGGCTGCGGAGCCGTACGGGCGCACGATATTGGAAAACTGCGGCGGAAGCGCGGCGGTGTTGCGCGAAAACCTGGAACACTTTTTTGCAACGCATCTGGAACAGGTTGGCGAAGAGGACGTTCAGGAAGTCGCGCAGACCTTGGGTGTACAGCGAGTGTTGCAGAGCTCCATGCGTCATATCAGCGCGGCGGGCCGCGACAAGGTGGAAATCGGCGATGTTTTGGCCGCGATGATGGAAGAGGAAGATTCCTATGCCTGCTACTATCTGCGCCGTCAGGGCATTACCCGGCTTGAAATTTTGACGTGCATTTCCCATACCATAGAGGATGCGCCCGGCAGCACGGGAACCAAGGAGGCGGCGGAGGCGGAGGAGGGCAGTGGCGAGGGGGCGCTGGAAAAATACGCTGTGGATTTGACCGTTCGGGCGCGTGCCGGCCGCATTGATCCGCTTGTGGGGCGCGAGGCCGAGCTGGAACGTTGTATTGAAGTGCTGTGCCGCCGCCGTAAAAATAATCCGCTTCTGGTGGGGGATCCCGGCGTCGGCAAAACAGCCGTTGCCGAGGGGCTGGCCCTGCGCATCGCGGAAGGCAAGGTGCCTTCCGCGTTTAAAGACGTACGAATATTTTCCCTGGATATCGGCGCCATGCTGGCCGGCGCGCGCTACCGGGGGGATTTTGAGGGACGCATGAAGGCCGTGGTGCATGCCATCCGGCAGATTCCGAATGCCATCATGTTCATTGATGAAATCCACACCATCGTCGGGGCCGGGGCTACCTCCGGCAGTTCCATGGACGCGTCGAACTTGCTCAAGCCGGTATTGACCTCGGGGGAGGTCCGCTGCATCGGTTCCACCACGCACGAAGATTTTCGCAACCATCTGGAAAAAGATCGTGCGCTTTCCCGGCGTTTTCAGCGCATTGACATCCGCGAACCTTCCCTGGAAGAGTGTCTGGCCATTCTGCAGGGCATCAAAGGCGCGTATGAGACGCACCATAATGTTCGTTATGGCCCTGGAATACTTAAGGCGATAGTTGAACTTTCCGCGCGTCATGTGCAGGACAGGCTCCTGCCGGATAAGGCCATTGATGTGCTGGATGAAGCCGGGGCGTCGGTGCGGCTGCACAGCGCGAAAGAGGGCGCGGCGGTCGCCGTGCGGGATGTGGAGCGTATTGTGGCGCGGATGGGGGGTATCCCGGAGCGCTCTGTTTCGGCCAGGGAAAAGGATCGCCTGCGCGACTTGGAGCAGGATATGCGCGCCGTCATTTTCGGGCAGGAGGAAGCCATCGTTCTCACGGTCAACGCCATTGTGCGCGCCAGGGCCGGCCTTGGCAGAGAGAACCGGCCGACGGGTTCTTTTCTGTTTTACGGACCGACAGGCGTCGGCAAAACAGAGTTTGCGCGCCAACTGGCAGAGCTGCTCGGTATCGCCTTTTTGCGCTATGACATGAGCGAATATATGGAAAAGCATGCGGTATCCCGCCTTATCGGCGCGCCTCCCGGCTATGTAGGCTTCGATCAGGGCGGCCTGCTCACCGAGGCTCTGCGCAAAACTCCGTACGCGCTTGTGTTGCTTGATGAAATTGAAAAAGCGCATGAAGATATCTTCAATGTGTTGCTCCAGGTCATGGATTACGCGACCCTGACCGACAACACGGGACGCAAGGCGGATTTCCGCAATGTCATCCTGATCATGACCTCCAATGCCGGGGTGCGGGAAATGAGCGCCGCGAGCATGGGCTTTGCCGAAGCCCAGCCGGAAGATATTACCAAACGCGGGCTCAAGGTCGTGGAGCAGACCTTCAGCCCGGAATTCCGCAACCGTCTGGACGCGTTGGTGCCGTTCAAGGGGCTTTCGCAGGAACTCATGGGGCGCATCGTTGACAAGTTTTTGCTTCAGATGACCAAGGGACTCAGGGATAAAAAGCTGTGTGTCACCTTGACTCCGGCCGCCAGGGACTGGCTGGCTGTTGAGGGGTATGATCCCAAACTGGGTGCGCGTCCTTTGCAGCGGGTCATGCGTGCGGAAATTGAAGATGTGCTGGCGCGCGAGGTGCTTTTCGGCAGGCTTGTGCGCGGCGGCGAAGTCGTTGTGGATGTCCGGGACGGAAAGCTGGCTTTTGTGTACGGGGAGGGGTAAGCCCGTGACGGATTTTCCGCGTCCCTACATCACTGTGAAAAACTCTGTGCGGACTTTGCTTGACAAGACCGAGGAACGGCAGAAGCCGTTTGCGTTCTATGCGGTTCTTTTTGCATGGCGCGAAGAAGATATTATTGAAGCGTGCGTGCAAAATCTGCTTGCGGAAGGTGTGGATCGTGTTTTTCTTGTGGATAACGGCAGCCCTGATGCTACCGTGGAAATGGCGGTGCGTGGCGGCGCGCTCCATGTGCATACGGTCGCTTCAGCACATTTCAGTGAAGAAATAAAATGCGGCAGCGTAGTATCATGCGTACGCGAGGTATTACGAAAAGAAGTTCCTGAACGTTCATGGTGGCTCTTTTGCGATGCGGATGAATTTCCTGCATCTCCTGATACAGGCACTATCCGTGAATTTATCGCGCATCTTGATGACAGGGTGCGTGTTGTCGGCGGGCATTTCATCACGCACTATCCTGTGACGCAGCCGTACTATTGCCGTGGATTCCATCCCGCCGAATTCCAGTTCTGTGCAAAGCCGCATGTCGATAACGCCATTTATTGTGATTTGGTGCACAGCAAGCATAACTTGATACGCATTGACCGCGCCGTATACGACATTTCCATCCACGCAGGCTACCATGGACTTACTGCGGATGATGAGCTCTTTGAACCGCGCGAGTCTCTGTTTATTCATCATTGTCAATATAGAAACAAGGAGGATACGCTCAAAAGACTTGCCGCGCTTACTTGCGTTGATGCTCATGGAGCTTCGCGTCTTGGCAATGCCGAGTTCCATAAAAACAACACAAATAACAATATGTGGCTGCGAAGAAATGCTGAGGCACATACCATGTATGATGGGGAATTTTCTGTCATGCCAAGGGCATGGACGTCTGTGATGTCGCATATACATAATGTACGGCATATGTTTACCCGGTGGTATGGAGAAAACGATCTTGTAGCGGCTGTGGCGGCAAGTACTGATGATACCATGTATAAAAGGTGGCGCCTCAGTTGGTTGATGCTGTACGGGGACATGTCCCGTTATTTGGAGCATTTTGAAACGTATAAAGAAAGTTGTTTTTGTGAACATGTCTTTTACGCCGCGCAATGTTACGCTGAACGAGGAGAAGCTGAAACGGCTCTGCGCACGGCGTTTTCTTTGCCGGAGTATCCCGCGTCTGTGCGGCAGCCGTTTTTTGCGGTTGAAGCGGCAGTACCTTATGTGAAAAAAATACTGTCGCGCGAAGCCAAGCCGGCAATGCCGTTCTCAATTTGAAAACGCGATGGCTGTGTATCGGATACCTGAAAGTCTCATCTGGTTTCCGCCGCTTGAAGAAGCCGAACCGGAAGGCTTGATCGGCGTGGGGGGAGATCTCTCGCCGCGGCGTCTGTTGACCGCCTATTCTCTTGGCATTTTTCCCTGGTATTCGGAGAATGAGAGTCCCATCCTCTGGTGGTCGCCTGATCCCCGTTGTATCCTCCCTTTGGATGCGGTGCATGTGCCGCGCCGCTTGCAGCGTGTGGTGCGCCGCCGCCTTTTTCGTTGTACCCTCAACCATGCCTTCGGGGAGGTTATTCGAAGCTGCGCCGCAAGTTCCCGTCCCGGACAGCGCGGCACCTGGCTGGGGCGCGCGATGATCGAGGCGTATGAAGGTCTGCACCGTTTAGGCTGTGCGTTTTCCGTGGAGGCTTGGCGGGAAGGGGGCTTGGCGGGCGGCATCTATGGCGTCGCGCTGGGGCGGGCCTTTTTCGGGGAGTCCATGTTTTACCGTACGCCTGACGCTTCCAAGGTGGCGCTCATATACCTGATAACGTACTTGCGCGGACAGGGCTATGTGTTGTTTGACTGTCAGCAGGACACGCCGCACATGCGCCGTTTCGGCGCCGTGGAAATTCCCCGTGCTGAATTTGTGCGCAGACTTGGCGAGGCCCTTGCCGTGGATGAACGTCTGGCGTGAACTACGGCTATTCCCCTTCGGGCACGAGCGGCTCGTGCGCGTCCAGATCATAAAAAGCGCGCACGGCAAAGGGGAGAGGATAGTCGCGCACCGCGTCAAAGCGGATAAAGCCCATGGTTTTGCCTTCAGGGATGGCGGATAGCGGCACGACGCCGAGAGGAACGGGCAGTTCAAGCGGGCAGACGGTTACGCGTGAGATTTGCTCCGCATAGCGTTGCTTCAGGTAGTCCAGAAGCAGGTTGCCTTCCTCGGAGGTAAAGGCCTCCAGTACGGTCTGCAGGGCGTCGTCCTCCGTGCCGTGAGGCGCCTGGCTGTCGCCCGGCTCGGCGCAAGGCTTGCCTACCAGTCCCTTGTCCCGTAGACTTGTAATCTCGGAGGGATCGGGCTCGGCCCTGAAAAGGTGCGCTTCGACATGGCGGCGGCCTTTGAAGGTATGCATGGTCAGGGTGATGATATAGATGCGATCCAGCGGAGCGTCGGGCGGGGCCGGAATAATGACGTGTTCCATATGTTCCCTCCGGCGTGTATCCTATCTGAATTACAGTCCGGAGTGAAGTCTTTTGGAAAATGCGTTCGAATTGCGAACGGAGTATGTGCCCAGAGGCGATCAGCCTGCGGCGATTGAACAAATCGCCGCAAATATCGGTGCCGGGGTGCGCGATCAGGTTTTGCTGGGCGTAACGGGCTCCGGAAAAACCTTTACCATGGCGCAGGTGATCGCGAACTGCCGGCGGCCGGCCTTGGTGCTGGCCCCGAACAAGACCTTGGCCGCCCAGTTGTATGCGGAATTCCGTGAACTGTTCCCGTACAATGCCGTGGAATATTTCGTCAGCTATTATGATTATTACCAGCCGGAAGCCTATGTGCCCTCGTCCGACACCTACATAGAAAAAGACTCCGCTATCAACGACAACATAGACAAGCTGCGCCATGCCGCGACGCACGCGCTGCTCACCCGGCGCGACGTGTTGATTGTGGCCTCCGTGTCCTGCATTTACGGCCTCGGTTCGCCTGAATATTACGCCAAACTGGTCATTCCAGTCGAAGCCGGGCAGCGTATGGGCAGGGATGAGCTTGTGACCCGGCTTGTGGATGTGCAGTACAAGCGCAATGATTATGATTTTCATCGCGGCGCGTTCCGGGTGCGGGGCGATGTGCTGGAGGTGATTCCCGCGTATCAGCACGAACGGGCGTTGCGGATCGAATTTTTCGGCGATGAAATCGAGGCCATGTACGATATTGATCCCTTGACGGGCGCGGTGCTCGCCAAAACGGCGAAAAGCGTCATTTATCCCGCCAGCCACTATGTGTCGGATGCGGATAACCTCGCGCGCGCCATGCACGACATCCGCGAGGAATTGCGCGAGCGTCTGCATTATTTCCAGACCAGCAACCGGCTTGTGGAAGCACAGCGTCTGGAGCAGCGCACCCAGTTGGATCTTGAGATGATGCAGGAACTCGGCTATTGTAACGGAATTGAAAACTATTCGCGCCACCTCGACAAGCGTAGGGAAGGGCAGGCGCCGGCCACGCTGCTTGATTATTTCCCCGAAGATTTTTTGCTTTTCGTGGATGAATCGCATATCAGCATTCCCCAAGCAGGAGCCATGTACAAAGGCGATCGTTCACGCAAGTTGACGCTTGTGGACTACGGTTTCCGTCTGCCTTCCGCCTTGGACAACAGGCCGTTGAACTTTGGGGAGTTTTTGGAACGGGTTCATCAGTCCGTCTATGTTTCCGCCACTCCCGGTCCCTGGGAATTGGAGCGCTCCCACGGCATCGTCACGGAACAGATTATCCGTCCGACCGGGCTGGTGGATCCCTTGCTCGACGTGCGTCCCGTCAAGGGACAGATGGACGATTTACTTGCTGAATGCCGTCAACGCGCTAAGGTGGACGAGCGTACGCTTATCTCCACCCTGACCAAGCGCATGGCCGAGGAACTGACGGAATACCTCAACGCCCGGGGCGTCAAGGCCCGCTATTTGCATTCGGATATCGACACCCTGGAGCGTATGGCCATTATTAAGGATCTGCGCACGGGCGAATTTGACGTGCTTGTCGGCATCAACCTGTTGCGTGAAGGGTTGGATCTTCCTGAGGTTTCGCTGGTGGTCATTTTGGATGCCGATAAGGAAGGCTTTTTGCGTTCCACGGGCTCGCTGATCCAAACCTTCGGGCGTGCCGCGCGTAACGTGCACGGGCAGGTTCTGCTCTATGCCGAGTCCGTGACGCGTTCCATGCAGGCCGCTATCGGCGAGACGGAGCGCCGCCGCGAACTCCAGTGCTCCTTCAACAAAGAACATGGCATCACGCCTGCCACCGTGCGCAAGACGCTCGACAGCCCCCTGCTCGCCCTGTATGAAAGTGTGGAAAACTCCTCCGAGGCAAGCGTACCGCCGGCGCATGCCTGTATGCCCGAAAGTCCGGAGAAGCTCGGAGACCTCATACGTCAACTGGAGAAAGACATGCGCGAGGCCGCCAAGGAACTTGAATTCGAACAGGCCGCCATGTTGCGTGACCGCATACGCCATCTGCAGCAACGGTTTTTGAGCCTTGCCTGAGAACGCTATGACCCGGATGCCTGTGTTTTCTATCATTATGGCTACGCGTAACGCCGAAAAACATGTGCGCGGCGCGCTGGCTTCCGTGCTGGGCCAGAGTTTTCCCCACTACGAACTGCTCATTCAGGATGCTGCGTCCACGGATCAGACGCTTGCCTGCATAAAGGCGTATGCGTCTGACAAAATGCATCCGGTCTCGGCACCGGACAGCGGCGTATACGACGCCTGGAACAGGGCGATTGAACGTGCGCGCGGCGAATGGCTGCTTTTTCTTGGAGCCGATGACCGTCTTTTCAGCCCGCATGTGTTGGCGCGCAGCGCCCGCCATTTGCGAGGCTGCGGGACGGAAATTTTTTTTGCGCAGGGCGCGTTGGCTCTCGGCAGACACGGGAAACATCTGGAATGCCTGAACCGCAGCAAGTGCGAAATCTTCCGGCATTTCATCGCCGGTATGCCCCTGCTTGTTCCGGCGGTTTTTTTCAACCGCCGTTTGTTTGAAGCCCGCTCTTTTGACGCAACCTACGCCATCGCCGGAGATTTTGCCTTTGCCGCGCAGCTTCTGACGCCGGATAATCTCATGCTGTTGCCGTTCGTGGTTTCGTATATGGAGGCAGGTGGCCTGAGTTCTTCCCCTCAGCATCGTCCGCGGCTGCTGGCAGAGCGCCGTCGTATTCTGGAGGAGATCGTCAAGTCCCGTGCAGGGGAACTGGTGGAGTATTGCATTCGGACCATGGAAGACCAAAACGCGCCGCTTGAAGATGCCTCGCCCCTGGCAACGGAATTCACCCACGGCGACTTGTCGTTCTTTATGTAATGACGGTTACGGTTGTGGAGTTGTCATGACAAAGCAAGCCTCGTTGTTCTTTGACCCTGCGGAGCGCGTTGCTTGGCTGCGTGAACGTTTGCATTATCATAATTATCGCTATCATACGCTGGATGCTCCTGAAATCAGCGATGCGGAATACGATGCCTTATACTGTGAGTTGGCGGAACTTGAAAAAAAGCATCCCGGACTGCGTACGCCGGATTCACCCACGCGCAGAGTGGGTGGGGTAGTGCTGGCGGAACTTGTCTCCAAACCCCACAGGCAGCGCATGTATGGACTGGACAATATTTTCAGCGCCGGGGAGTGGCGGGACTATCTCGTCAGGATAGGCAGATTCCTGCCTGGAGTTTCTTTTACATTCTGGTGCGATCCGAAAATGGACGGTCTGGCGCTGGAGCTTGTGTATGAGAAGGGCGAGTTGACGACGGCGCTTACCCGGGGAGACGGAGAGATCGGCGAGGACGTTACCCATAACGTGTGCACCATTCGTACCCTGCCTTTGAAACTGCTTGGGAAGGGGTCTTTTCCTCCGCTGCTGGAGGTGCGGGGAGAGCTTGTCATCAGGCGTGATGAATTTGCACAGATGAACAAACGGCAAGAAGAAAGCGGCCAGAAGCTTTTTGCCAATCCCCGCAATGCTGCTGCGGGGTCCATGCGCCAGCTCGACAGTTCGGTGGCCGCCGCCCGTCCTTTGCGTTTTTTGGCCTACGGCCTTGGGGTGGTGGAATGGGGGGATTATATCCCCTGGCGTTTGCATCATGAAGCGATGCGGGCGCTGCAAGACTTCGGTTTCGCAACGCCGCCCGAAGGGCGCTTGTGCGCCACGGCGGAGGAGGTGGAACTCTATGCGGAGCGGATATCGTCGCAACGTGCGGACTTTCCCTTTGACATAGACGGGGTTGTGATTAAGGTAAATGATGTCGCGTCACAGCATGCGCTGGGCTTTACCGCCAGAGCGCCGCGTTTTGCCGTGGCCCGCAAATTTGTGGCGGGAGAAGTCCGTACCTGCCTGCTTGATATTGCAATCCAGGTGGGGCGTACCGGTGTGCTGACGCCGGTGGCGGTTCTTGAGCCTGTAACGGTGGGCGGGGTGACGGTTTCGCGCGCGAGCCTGCATAATGAGGACGAAATTCGCTCCAAGGATGTGCGCATAGGGGATGTTGTGCTGGTGCGGCGCGCAGGTGACGTCATTCCGGAACTTGTCGGCCCGGTGCTGGAAGAACGCGCGGCGGCCGCGCAGTCTTTTATTTTTCCGCACATCTGCCCGCGTTGCGGCCGTGAAGCGAAGCGTGAAACCGGAGAAGCCGCTTGGCGTTGCGTCAATCCCTCCTGTGGCGCGGTGGCGGCACAGGCGCTGATCCATTTCGTGTCCAAAGCGGGCTTGGATATACAGGGCATCGGCAACGAGTGGGTGGAAAAATTGTTTCAACTCGGCATTATCAATAATCCTGCGGATCTGTTCATGCTGACGGAAGGCGACTTGTTGGGGCTGGAGGGCATGGGCGATGTGCTGGCGAAAAAGTTTGTGTCCGCTCTGGATGCCGCCCGCCGTGAAGCAACGCTGGCGCGTTTTCTCTGCGCGCTCGGCATCCGTCATGTGGGAGAGCAGACGGCGCGCATGCTCAGCGGGCGTTTTCGGGATATTGACGCGCTTGCCGCGTACTTTACGGATCTGGATCTCGCCTCGCCCTCTGGCAAGGAGAAGCTGGAAGAACTTCCCGATGTGGGGCCGAAAGTCGCGGAATCCATCCGGGCATTTTTCGCCGATGCGGACAAGCGCCATCTGCTTGAACGCCTGCGGGCCTGCGGCGTGTGCCCTGTGCAGGAAGAAGAGAGCGCTCAGACGCCGGGAGCGCTTGCGGGTCTGCGTGTGTTGTTTACCGGAACGCTTTCGCGACCCCGGCAGGAATTTCAGAAAATGGCGGAAGAAGCGGGCGCTGAAATTGCCGGCGGCGTTTCAAACAGACTCCATTATCTGGTTGTGGGCGAACATCCCGGAAACAAGCATGAAAAAGCCCGCGCTCTGGGCATTCCTGTGATTGACGAAGCAGGCTTTTTTACCCTGCTCAAGGGCAAAGAGACCATAAAAATATCTTAATTCATGAGGAGCATCGTATGTCTATCCCTATACTTATTGTGGGTGCCGCGGGACGCATGGGGTCAACTGTGGCCCGTCTTGTCGGGGATGCCGGAGATCTGAGGCTGGCCGCTGTGATGGACCGGCCCGGCGTGGATCTTTCTCGTGTTGGCTATGACTGTCTGACGGGCGAGAACATTGAGGAACTCCTTCCCCAATGCCCGAAGGCCGTGGTGGTGGATTTTACCAGTCCCGAGGCGAGTCTGGCCGTTGCAGGATGCGCCGCCAGGCATGGCAATCCCATGGTTATAGGCACAACCGGCTTCAGTCCCGAACAGCGCAAGCGGCTTGAAGAATACGCGCGCGTTTCCCCCTTGTTCTGGTCGCCGAATATGAGCGTGGGTGTGAATGTCCTGCTCAAGGTGTTGCCCGAATTGACCCGTCTTTTGGGAGACGCCTATGATATCGATATTGTTGAGTTGCACCATAACCGCAAAAAGGACGCGCCCAGCGGCACGGCCTTGCGTCTTGCCGAATGCGTTGCCGAGGCCAAAGACTGGACGCTGGCGGAAACGGGCTGTTACCATCGCGAAGGCATCATAGGCGAACGGCCGAAAAAGGAAATCGGTGTGCAGGCCGTACGCGGCGGCGATATCGTGGGTGTGCATACCGTGTATTTCATGGGGCCCGGCGAACGCATTGAACTCACGCACCAAGCGCACAGCCGGGAAAACTTTGCGCAGGGCGCATTGCGCGCGGCGCGCTGGATGGCGGGCGCCAAACCGGGTAAACTGTATGCCATGCACGATGTGCTGTAGCCCATTTTTAAAATTTTGAATTTTTCCCTTGTGATTTGCGAAGACGGCTTGTGCTTTCTGATTTGCTTCGCTATACTCAAAGGAAGCTCAATTTTTTATCTAATTTTTTCAAGAGGTTAACTGCTTTTTCGGATTGTCATGGGTGAACGCGTTGCGCGTCTGCCGCTTTCTGCCCAAATTCGACCATGCGAGGTGTGTATGCTGGATGCGTTGATTTTTGGTTGCGTCGTGTTTCCTTTCCTCGCGGCGCTTTACTTGTGGTTATGCCCGGTTAAGCTCGCACGCATAAGCCTTCCGCCCGTCCTCGGCATTATCGCCCTGTGCGCGGTAGGCTTGGCGCTTTCCGTGCGAAAGGGCGGGGCGGAACTGGAAAACTATGTGGTGACGACTCTTTGCGGCCTCAAAGTGTCCTCGCTTATCGGTTTTCTGGATTTTGTCCTGCTTTTTGTCATTTTGTACCTCGCATGGCGTCACAGGCATACGCTTGCGTTGATTCTGGTCGCTGCGCAGCTTGCCGGTCTTGCGGTGCTGGATGCAGTCATCATGCGGAATGCTCCTGAAGGCATTCCCATGCTGTTGCGCTTTGACTCCTTATCGGTGGTGATGATCAGCATCATCTCGCTGGTTGGCGGTGTTATCTGCTATTATGCCTTGGGCTATATGAAAGAGCACGAGGAGCATCTGCATCTTGCCCGATCCCGCCAGCCGCAATTTTACGCTGTTTTGACGCTGTTCCTCGGCGCCATGAACGGCCTTGTGCTGGCCGATAACTTGGGGTGGGTTTATTTCTTCTGGGAAATCACCACCTTGTGTTCGTTTCTCCTGATTGCACATGACAAGACTGCGGAATCGATCCAAAACGCGCTACGTGCTCTGTGGATGAACATGGCGGGCGGTGTGGCGTTTTTGTTGGCGCTTATGATGTTGCAGAATCAATTCTCTACGCTTTCTTTGCAGTTGCTTACGGCGGAAACGACATCCTCGGTAGTTTTTCTGCTGCCTATGGCGCTTTTGTGTATCGGCGGCTTTACCAAGTCGGCGCTTACCCCTTTCCAAAGCTGGCTGTGCGGCGCTATGGTCGCGCCGACGCCGGTTTCAGCTCTGCTGCATTCCTCGACGATGGTCAAGGCGGGCGTATATTTGCTGCTGCGCCTTTCGCCCATGTTCGCCGATACGGCCTTGGGCGTAGGAGTCGCTGTTTTCGGCGCGCTTACTTTCTTCGCCACCTCGGCGCTGGCTGCAGGGCAGAGTAATGCCAAGCGGGTACTGGCCTATTCCACTATCGCGAACCTCGGGCTCATTACGGCGTGTGCGGGCATGGGCACGGAAACGGCCATTGCCGCAGGGGTTTTGTGCGTTATCTTCCACGCGGTTTCCAAGGGGCTGCTCTTTTTGTGCGTGGGCAGCATCGAACAGCGCATCGGTTCGCGTGATATTGAAGATATGCGCGGCTTGGCCCAACGGATGCCCACGACGACCAACATCACCGTTCTCGGCATTATGACGATGATGCTGCCGCCCTTCGGCATGCTGCTGTGTAAATGGATGGCTATTGAAGCCGCTACGTCCGTGCCGGGCGGCACAGTGCTGCTGATACTCCTTCTGGCGCTTGGCAGTGCGCTGACCGTGATGTACTGGGCGCGTTTCGCCGGAATCATGCTTGGGTATAACGTCCAGGGACCGCGCCCTCCGGCGGAAAGCCAAGACTGCACCATCATATGTTCCTTGCGTGTTCTGGCAGGGGCGGCGATTGTGCTCTCCCTGCTTTCGCCCTTCCTGTATCAGGTTGTCATGGGCGCTCCGGCGTCGGCATCTTCGCAGCCCTTCGCAGCCGGCTGGCTGCCGCTGACGGTGTATCCGCTCTTCGCCATACTCGGCTTTGGCTGGTGGATTGCCGCAAAGGCCGCCCGCAGACAGGCGGATCAGGCGCCGGCCTTGCCCTATTTTGCCGGTATTCAGGCCCTGCAAGACGGGAAAGAGGGCTTTATCGGCCCTATGGAGGCCTTTGTTCCCGCCAAGGCTTCAAACTACTACCTGTCGCATATTTTCGGGGAAGAAAAAATTGAACCTGTGGCCAATATCGTGGCCTTGACCATGCTTGCGCTTTTACTTGGGGGAATGTTGCTATGATGAGCTTTGTCGTTGCTCTGGCGTGCCTTGTTCCGGCCTTGCTGCTCGGCGGCTTTATCAGCGGCCTTGACCGTCGTTTGACGGCCAGGCTCCAGTCCCGTATGGGGCCGCCTCTGTTGCAGCCTTTTTACGATGTCTTGAAACTGTGGGGAAAATCCTCCTGCGTCAGCCACCCCTGGCTGGTCTTCTCCGCCTATATGTATCTGGTTGCTTCTGCCTTGACGGTTTTGATCCTGTTTATGGGCGGGGATCTGCTGCTTATCTTCTTTGTTTTTACGGTGGGGGCGGTTTTTCAGGTGTGCGGCGCGCTTGCGGTCAATTCCCCCTACAGCCAGGTCGGCGCGCAACGCGAACTGTTGCAGATGCTGGCGTATGAACCGATACTCCTCCTTGTCTTCATAGGCATCTTTGTGGGAAGCGATGATTTCCTGGTTGCGAGCATCTTCAAACAGGATGCGCCGCTTTTGCTCAAAATGCCCTTGCTGTACATCGCGCTTGGCTACGCCCTGACCATCAAGCTGCGCAAATCGCCTTTTGATATCTCCGCATCGCATCACGGGCACCAGGAAATAGTCAAGGGCGTACTGACGGAATACTCCGGGCGTGAACTGGCCATGTTGGAGCTTGGGCATTGGCTGGACGTGGTTTTCATCCTGGGGCTGTGCGCGCTGTTCTGGCATACCAGCGTTATCGGCATGGCGCTGCTGCTGATTGTCACCTATGCGGCGGAAGTGCTGATCGATAATGTTTCCGCGCGTATGACCTGGCAATGGATGCTCAAGAACGCGTTATACGCCTGTCTTGCAATGTGTATGGTCAATATTCTGTGGCTCTATGCCGGAAATGCGTTTTAGGAGGACTGCCAGTGAACATGCTTGATAAATACATCAATATAGGACGGCTGAAGTCTCCGTGGGTTATCCACTTTGATGCTGGTTCGTGCAACGGCTGTGACATTGAAGTGCTTGCCTGCCTGACCCCCGTCTTCGACGTGGAACGTTTCGGCATCATTAACACCGGCAATCCCAAGCATGCGGACGTGTTGCTTGTTACAGGCACAGTAAATCCCCGCAGCGCGCAAGTTCTGAAAAATTTGTACGCGCAAATGCCGGATCCCAAGGCGGTCATCGCGCTTGGCGCGTGCGCCTGCTCCGGTGGCGTGTTCCGCGACTGTTACAACGTGCTGGGTGGAGTTGATAAGGCTATTCCGGTGGATGTGTATGCGCCGGGTTGCGCATGCCGGCCGGAATCCATCATTGACAGCGTGGTGCTGGCTCTTGATGTCGTCAAGGCCAAGCTCGGCGTTGCGCCCATGCCCAAGGTTCAAATTCTCGGTCTCCAGACCAGTAGCGAATTCCCGGAGGAGCAGACGACATGAATGTACATTTTGTAGAAGCAAAAGCAATTGCGCCGGAACAGATAGCGCCTGAAGCTCAGGCGAAATTTGACGCCGGCTACCGTCTTGTCGCCATTACCGTGCTAATGGCGGATGAGCAGCATGTGGAATTGCTGTACCATTACGATAAAGCCAATGATATGGTGCATCTGCGTACTAAAATCCGAAAGGATCTTCCTTTCCCCAGCATATCGGGCATTTATTTCTGTGCCCTGCTGGTAGAAAATGAAGTTCAGGATCTTTTTGATGTACGCTTTGATGGATTGGCGCTTGACTTTAAGCGCACGCTGCTGCTGACGGAGGAAACGAAGAACGTGGTCAACGCGCCGTTTTTCTACATCCCCGCGCCGAAAAAACCAAGCAAGGGGGAATGATCATGGCACATACAGTGGTTCCTTTCGGCCCGCAGCACCCGGTGCTGCCGGAACCGATACATTTGAAACTGACCTTGGCGGATGAAAAGGTCGTGGAAGCTATCCCCGCAATCGGGTATATACATCGCGGCCTTGAAATGCTTGTAGCCAAGCGCGATTTCAACCAGATGATTTATGTGGTTGAACGGGTATGCGGCATATGCTCCTGTATTCATGCCCTGTGTTATTGCGAAGCTATTGAGAAACTGATGGGCATAGAAGTGCCGCCGAGAGCGAAATACCTGCGCGTGATTTTTTCCGAACTGCACAGAATACACAGCCATTTGCTGTGGCTTGGTTGTTTTGCGGACACCTTCGGTTTTGAAAGCCTGTTCATGCAGTTCTGGAAACTGCGTGAGCGTTTTATGGATATTTACGAGGCCACAGCCGGCAACCGCGTTATTCTTTCGGTAAACGTGGTGGGCGGTGTGCGCCGCGACCTTTCCGCGGAACACATCACCTGGATCCATAAAGAGCTTGATGACCTTGAAAAAGAGATGCGTCGCCTGAAGCCGGTTATGATGGATGACTATACCGTGAAGTCGCGTACGGTCGGCAAGGGTGTGCTTACCGGCGCACAGGCGTTGCAGCTTGGAGCCGTCGGTCCCACCCTGCGCGGCAGCGGCGTTGCCGAAGATGCGCGATTGCTGGGCTATGAGGCCTTTTCGGATATCCATTATGAACCTGTCACCATGCCGGATGGAGACTCCTGGTCTAGAAGCATGGTGCGTTTCTTGGAGATTCTGCAAGCGGCGGATCTGGTCCGGCAGGCGTGCGCCAAACTCCCGGATTCCGAAATGGCGGCCAAGGTGAAGGGGAATCCGGAAGGTGAAGTTGTGTGCCGTGTAGAGCAACCGCGCGGAGAAATGCTCTACTTTGTTAAGGCTAACGGTACGAAATATTTGGATCGTTGCCGCATCCGCACTCCAACATTTGCGAATATACCGCCTTTATTGGCGATGTTGCCGGGGGCAGATCTTGCGGATGTGCCGGTAATCACCTTGTCCATTGACCCGTGCATCAGTTGTACGGAACGCTAGGTCGGAGGCTGCCATGTTTATGCTCAATACCGTCTTGCGCAATCTGGCCAATAAACCGGCCACGCGTAATTATCCGTTTGAACCGTCGCAGACCTTTCCGAAGATGCGGGGCAGGTTGTTCATCCATGTGGACAAATGCATCTTTTGCCGTATGTGTCAGGTACGCTGCCCGGCACAGTGCATTTATTCCGACCCGAAACAGGCCATCTGGTCCTATGATCCTTTTGAGTGCGTGAATTGCGGCATATGTACGGAGGTTTGTCCTGCGAACTGTCTGTTTATGGACACCAAACCGCGTGTTCCTTCCCCGCAGAAGTTCTGTCGGCATGTGCAAGGCGTACAACGCCATAAAGCTGTTGAGCGCGCGAAGCGCAAGGCCGATCTCTTTGTCACGGACGAAAAGGCAAACATTGATATTGCCGCCAAGCTTCACGAAGCCTCTGCGGAAGAAAACAACTAGGCAGTGTATGCTTAAGGAGTAGGCTATGAAAATCAGCTTTGAAATGACGGGCTTAAGCTGCGACCTTGCCCTGCATCCGATTTCCGAGCAGACCAAGCAGGTGATTGAGGAAAAGGGTAGAGCAATTTATGCTGAAAAGTATATGAACTGGTGGCGGAAAGGCATTACCCGGAGTTTTGGGATGCGCATCTGTGAAGGTTGCCTTGTTGAACTCTATGCGGACGACGAACTGGTAGACTTTGACGAAAAATTGTTCTACCGGGATGTCGTTGCCTTACGGCGGCGCATGTACCTTGAAACAAAGGCGAAATATCTTGCGGTATTCGGCTATGATAGCGAAACCTGCACCACAAAATGGATATGGAATGATGTGAAGGAGTTTCGTCCTGAAAAATTCCAATTTCAGGTCGTGCGTTGGGATCGCGTGCTGAGCAAGCAGAATTTTGATGTGGTGAACGATGTGCTCTATGACGGCATGTATGCTGATGAAGACGCCTGGGAAGACCCGAGCGGTTTTACCTTGATTGATCCCATTGTCATTTCTCTGGATGCCGTGCGGGACTTAATCGCCCAAGAGCAGTTGGCAAAGAAGAAATAACAGAGCATGCTGAAACGCAGTGACAGACGTTGCCGGTCTGCCCGCTGAGGCGGGCGACCGGCAACGATTCGTTCACGCATAGATTTCCCGTATATTGTTGTCATGATCCACCATATACAGCAGGAAGAATTTTTCCTGGAGCGCGCTTTTCAACGCGTCCAACTCAATGCCGTTGGTTTTGAATATCCGGATATAGACATTGCGGTATCCTTCGGGAGCGTTGTCATACGAGGTCAGGATACTGCAGATTCGCACCCCGAACTTGCGGATGACGTTAGCGACTTCCAGGATGGAGCCGCCCCGGTCTTCCAGCCTGAAGGCAAACTGGATGCCCCTTTTTTTGATGCCGGCCATGGAAATAATCACCCTGTACAGGTCGGCGTCGGTTATGACTCCGATGACGCCATCGTGTTTATCTAAAACCGGAACGCCGGATATTCTTTTGTCCATCAAAATTTCGGCAGTCTCTTCAATCGTGAGATCCGCCGGTACCGTGATCGGTTTTTTCGACATGATGTCTTTGATCTGAATGGTTGACAGCAGATAAAGCAGTTCATGGGCACTCAGGCTGGAGGCGCCGGATGGGGATGCTTTTTTCAGATCGCCGTCCGTTACAACGCCAACCAGACGTGCCCGATCCATAACCGGCAAGAGGGAAATAGTATGCGTTTTCAAGAGAGACAGCGCGTCCTGCATGGAACTGTGCACATCAATCGTAATGGCTGGCGTACTCATCCAATTTTTTACGAGCATGGGGGTTCTCCGGTAGTAATGTTAACACATGTCCTTATACACCCAGATACGCCTCTTGGACATGGGGATTATCCAAGAGTTCGGCGCCGGTCCCTTCAAGCGTGGCCCTGCCGTTCTCAAGCACATATGCCCTGTTCGCGACGCCAAGAGTCTGTTTGACGTTCTGTTCGACAATCAGGACGGTCACGCCTTCTTCTCGGACGCGTTTGATGACGTTGAATATTTCACGCACCAGGATAGGCGCAAGCCCGAGAGACGGTTCATCAAGCATGAGAAGTTTGGGTTTGGACATCAAGCCTCGGGCAATAGCCACCATCTGCTGCTCTCCGCCGCTCAGGGTGCCTGCAAGCTGATGTCGGCGTTCCCTCAAGCGGGAGAACAGGGAGAACATCATCTCCTTGGTCTTTGCGCGTTCTTGACGGGCCTCGCCTTTCAGCGAACCCATATCCAGGTTCTCTTCAACGGTCATCCCCACAAAAAGCCGTCTGGCCTCAGGAACATGCGCGACGCCCATCTCAATGAGGTGAAAGGGTTCGACTCTCCTGAGGGGGTGACCATTGAAGATAATTTCCCCTCTTGTGGGCCGAAGAATGCCGGATATGGCTTTCAGGGTTGTGGATTTTCCCGCGCCGTTCGCGCCGATGAGCGCCGCGACTTCACCTTGCTTGACAGTAAAGGAAAGATCCCAAATCACCTGGACATCCCCGTAAGACACGTCAATATTCTTTATTTCAAGCACCGTGCTATTCTCCCAGATAGGCTTCAACGACCAAAGGGTTATTGCGGATTTCCTGAGGGGTTCCCTCGGCGATTTTTTGGCCGTAGTTGATCACCACAATTCTGTCGGAAATGCTCATGATGACTTTCATGTGGTGCTCAATGATCATGATCGTGACCCCGCGGGCTTTGATATTTTTGATAATTTCAATGGACTCGTTCAACTCGGAAGGATTCAGACCGGCAAACGATTCATCCAGCAGCAAGAGTTCCGGCCGGGTAGCCAGAGCCCGCGCTATTTCCAATTTTTTGCGCTTGCCCAGCGGCAGGCTGCGGGAGATGACATCCTTATCCTGCTCAAGCCCGGTAAAACTGAGCGTTTCCATCGCGATATCAACGGCCTCAGCCTTGTTTGCAGCGCGCAAAAACGCCGAGGCTACGACATTATCCAGTACGCTCATCCGCTGGAGGGGTTTGACCACCTGAAAGGTCCTGGCAATCCCGAGTTTACAGATCTGGTGGGGTTTACAACTGGAGATGACTTGATCTTTGAACAGCACTTGGCCTTTTGTCGGGTGATAAAATCCATTTACCACGTTGAACAGCGTTGTTTTGCCGGCGCCGTTCGGCCCGATTAATCCCAGGATTTCTCCTTTTTGGATGGAAAACGAGACATTGGAAGTGGCGGCCAATCCCCCGAAGAATTTTGAGATATTTCTAATTTCCAATAAGCTCATTGGGAAGTGCCTCCAAAATTAAATCGCCGTATAATTTTCTGGAAGCCCCCGACGATTCCGTTGGGCAAAAAGATGATGATCAGAATCAGCAAGGTTCCAAAAAAGGCCAGATGCGCTGCCCCCAAGCCGGGAATGGAACGAATCGCCTCCCCCAGCAGGACCATGATGATGGCCCCCACAAAAGGTCCAAAATATGTGGCCACGCCGCCGATCATAACGATCATGATCGTTATGGTGGATACATCGGGCAGAGAAAAGACGATTTGCGGGTCTATATAGCCCATATAATTTGTATAAAATGCCCCGGCGATCCCGGTGATGGCGCCGCTGATGCACAGCGCAATCGTTTTGTACCAGGTGCTGTCAATGCCCAGAGAATCCGCAGCGTCCTGATCCTCGCGAATGGCAACAAAATAATAACCCAGCTTGGAACGCACCAGCAGTCTGATCACAAGAAAAGTCACTGTCGCGATTGCAAGCGCGATGTAATAATAATTGGTTTTGTCGACCCAGGTTCTTTCCTGAAGGAGAATGCCCGTGTTTCCTTTTGTCAGCCAGACCAGGTTTTCGGCGAGTACCCGTATAATTTCACCCGAGGCCAAGGTCGCCAGGGTAAAAAATGGGCCCCTGAGTCGAAGGACAATCAGGCCAAGGAGGAAGGAGAAAATGGTCGCCACAACAATGCTGGCCGGGAGCCCCCACCATGAGGAAACCTGGCCGTGGAGGTACAGAATGCCGGCTGTATAGGCTCCGACGCCAAAAAAGGCGGCATGCCCAAAAGAGACTTGGCCGCAGTACCCGCTAAGAAGATTCCACGCCATGCCCACGATGGACCAGATAAGCACCAGAATAATCAAGTGCAGGACATGGGAACTTAGCCCCATAAGCGGGAGCGCTGCCAAAAAGGCCAGCGCAATCAGAGGGAGATATTTCTTCATTTGCCAATCCGTGCCCTTTGCAAAAGAGACGCTATCCCGCCAGGCAGGAACAGCAAGGCTGCCACAAAAATCAGGAAACGGCCCACAGGCGCCCAGCCCATGCCAATATATATCGCAGTCATGGATTCAATAATGCCCAGCAACAATCCGCCGAAAATGGCGCCGATAATGGACCCCAGCCCGCCCAAAATGGTGATGACAAAGGCGATCGTGGTAAATTGCCCGCCTAGGGAAGGGAAGAGGTAGTAGATCGGGATAAACAGGCATCCGGCAGCGCCGACCAAGGCCGCCCCCAGTCCAAAGGTAACCATGCGCATGCGCTGGACATTCACTCCCATCAGAAGGGCTGCGTCCAGATCCTGAGAGGTTGCGCGGATGGATTTGCCCAGATCTGTTCTAGACAGGAAAAACCACAGGGCAAGGGTGATGAGCACTGAAAAAATGAAGGATATGGTCCAGGGAACAGAAAGCGAAAGCTCAATGGGCGCGCTATGCCAGTAATCGGAAAGATACCAGGCGTTGGTGCCGTAGTTGACCGGCGTGGATCGATAGTCGGATGTAAAGCAGACGGTTGCCAGACTGGTCAGCACCATTCCGATGCCCACCGTCACGAGCACCTGATTATGCGGCAGGATGGAATCAACTCTCAGTACCGGGTTGATCAGGAATTTTTGAAGGGCCATCCCGAGGAAAAACAGGACAGTGCCGGCGAGCAAGACTGACAGGTACGGATCGATGTCAAACAGGGTAAACATCCAGAAGGCGACATACATGCCTACCATCATCAGGTCGCCATGGGCAAGGTTGATGATCCGCATCACGCCCATGATAAGCGCCATGCCGATGCCTATCAGCGCATACAGGCCGCCAAGGAGCACACCGGCTATAAGCGTTTGCAAAAAAACTTCCATAGATATCCTATCCTTGTGAAAGAGCGGGCACATGAGAAAGCGGGGAGGGGCGGGAATCCGTCCCCTCCCTATATGCACATGGCGATTGCATAAGCGGCATACGTCCGTCTGTCACCTCCGTTCTCTCCAGGTCGGCATGGGGTAAACATATTTGGCGCTGGCGGAGTTCTGCGGCCAAATCGTTTCGTGCTTGCCGTTGATCACCTGAAGCACCAGGGTGTCCATAAAGTTCTGGTTTTGGTACCCGTCTTTGTTTTCAAATCGCACCGGGCCGAAGGCCGTCATCATTTTGGTGGCTTTCATGGATTTTTGAATATCCGCCGGACTCAGGCTCTCCGCCCGCTCAATGGCGTCCTTGATAACATAGAGCGTGGAATAGGCTTCCGCCCCGTGATAGGACGGATATTCGCCAAATTGGGTCTTATACTTTTCCGCGAATTCCCTTGCTCCCGGGTAGGAGACCTGGGGACTCCACAGAGTGGCCGTCACCACGTATTCCGCAGCATCTTTGGCATTATGGAGGAATTCGGGAATAGCAAAGCCTGCGGCGCCGCCGGCAAAAATCTTGGCATCCAGGCGAAGCTCCTTGATCTGCTTCATCAGCAGGGAAGCATCCATAACGTAGGACACCATGTAAATAACATCGGGCTTTTGCGACTTGACCTTGGTCAAAACCGGCTTGAAATCCACAGCCCCTTTTTCATATTTTTCTTTCATAAGCACCTGCATGCCGACTTTCGCGGCATACTTTTCCATCTCATCCGCCCCGGATGTCCCGAAATCGGAACTCTCATACAAGATGGCGATGGAAGCGGGCTTGACAACCTCGACAAGGAAAGACCCCAAGCCCGAGGCATAATAGGCGTTGGAAGGATTGAGTCTGAAGACGTATTCGTAATTTTGCTGGGTAATGGCATCGTCCGCGCCGGTAACCACCAGATAGGGGACTTTTCTCTCATTGGCCACCGCCGCAATGGCTTTGGAACAGGAAGAACTGTAGTCCCCAAAAATGACCGGCTGCTTGAGATCAATAAGTTTTTCGGCTATGGAGCGGGAGATTTCCGGCTTGCCCTGTCCGTCATGGAACTCAAGTGAAACAGTCATGCCTTTAATCCCGCCCTTGGCGTTAATTTCTTCCATTGCTATCCGGTAAGAGCGCATTTCCATTTCACCAAATTTAGATTGGGCGCCGGTGAGAGGCAGAGGAACCCCCAACACCAGCGTATGATCCGCCGCATGCGCAGGGGCTGCAAAAACGAATCCAAATACAAGTGACACCATCAACATCATCACCGATAACCCTTTCATTTTTCTCGTTCTCCATCTTGATATCAAGGTTTATGCTGCGTTCAACGTGCATCCAGTTTTGCGTCAGCGATGTGGATTTATGGAACACAACACGTAACGTTACCGCATTATGCCTGTTTGCACAATACAGCATCGGGAAAAATCAGGGCAGCTCTCGCCTTACTTTGCGTGTTGTTCCAAAATCGTCAGCGGATCCAGTTTGAATTTTGCCGGGTCAAGGCATTGTTTTACTTGCAGATCACGCTGAGTTTTCAAGTCGATCAGCTTGGGGAGGGTATTGCTCCCATCGGGTTCCCGCACCAATAAGATTTGCGGTCTGAGCGGCTCTGCGGGGTCCACTTGGGATACCACAGCCAGATGGTTGTCGCTGAGTTGGACGAGGCTGCCGGGGGGATAAATGCCGACGCACTGGATGAAGCGGTCAACAAGCTCAGGCACAAAATCCGTGCCGCGCATGCTATAGAGAAGTCCCAGAGATTTGTGGGGCGCTATGGGATCTTTGTAGACGCGCCGGCTGGAGAGCGCATCATAGACATCCACAATAGCGAGTATCTTGCCGCCGGGACCGATCTCATCCTCTTTTTTCCCGTTCGGATACCCTGTGCCGTTGACGCGTTCATGATGTTCAAGGGCGCTATGAATAACCAGATCCGAGAGGCCGGGGATTTTCTTGAGATGCTCGTAGCCGATGGTGGGATGCTGACGCATTACGGAAAATTCCTCCGGCGTCAGCCGGCGGGGGCTGTTCAGAATTGCCAGGGGAACTCCCAGCTTGCCGAGATCGTGGAAAAAGCCGGCTAAACCGATCGTATGCAGCGAAGCTGTGTCATAGCCGAGATGTTTGGCGAAAATAACGGCTTCCGTGGCGACATTGATGCAATGTGAAAAGGTGTAGTCATCTTTTGTGCGTAGTTTGGAAATAGCCAGCAATGCGTTGGCGTTGCGTGAGACGCTTGCCGCAATGTTTTCCACGGCGCTGCTGCCGGCTTCGATATCCACCTGGCCGCTGCTTTTGAATTCCTCCATGACCCGTTGCGCGGTTTGCAAGGTCCGGGCATAGAGGTGCTTTGCTTGGGGCAGTTCTTCGCGTAACGCGCTCTGAGGGACTAATCCGGTTTTCTTTGGAGGATCGGCAAGCACCTTGCGCAATAAGGCCTCATCCGAGCCTCCATGTAAAAGCCGCCATTGCTCGTCGCTGCGGTCAAGATCGACAAGGGCGTCCGTGTATCCGTCGTTGCGTATTTTGTCTATATCTTCTACAGACTCCAACATGAGGTCAGCGCCGAATAATATCGGACAATCAAGGTCTTCCTGTACAACGCTCGTGATGTACATGCCTGGTTGCAGGCTGTCGACGGGAAATTTTCGTAACATGAGGATGCTTGTTGACGATGCAGGCTAGTAGTAAATTTCTGATTGCAGGAGTTTTGCCATGTCGTCAAGGGAGGCATCAAGATGTTGGTTGAAACGCAAGCCGAGTTGTACGCCCATTCCCCACATGACGGTTGCCGTGCATTTATCAAGGAACGGCAATTCGGGAGCTTTAAATATGATTGCAGAGCCGGCAGGCGGCAAGGCTTCATGCGGGGGCAATCCCACACGCGCACCGCTCACGCTGATGTCAAGCAGTACGGACGTCAGTTCCCGGTTGGGGATCAGGACTGATACATAATGTATATTTTCGAGAGGGATCCGTGGTTCTTGTCGCCTTTCTTTCATATAGGCTCCTCATGCGCTAAGCGCGTATCCTTTGGGTTTAGGCACACTTTTTCAGCGTCAGCTTGTGGGGGGGGCAGCAAGAAAGTCGAGAAATTGCCGGGCAACCGTAAGTTCTGGATTGAGTGCCAGAGCCCTCATTAAACAGTTTTTTGCCGCTTCTACATTTTTCATTTCATAATAGGTTCTGGCTGTATTGAAGAGAAGATGGTCATCCTCTTTGACCTCAAGAGCGCGTGAATAAAAATCGATTGCAAGCGGGTAGTTGCGTTCCTTGCGTTGCCGTACGGCGGCAGAAGCAATGCTGATTTGGAAATTGTCGAAAAACTGCATTACGGCAGCTTGCTGCGTAAGTACGCGCAGGTTGTCGGGGTCGCCTTCCTGCACGGGCATGCCGGATGCGCCGTGTAGAATGGCGAGAAAGCTCCGCAGGAAAAGTCCGGTTTCTCTGTCGGGTTTTTCCTGAGGCATGGGTGTGCCTACAGAACCCATCCATTCGGAGAGTTTTTTTATTCCCGGGCGGAGGCTTTCGTCATAGCAGTCCGGTTCCGGGTGATAGTGTTGAAAGAAATCAGCGCTACTGATGGTTGTAACGATGCCGGTGGGAAGCTTGGTGGGGTCAAGGGGCTGGATGCAGATGTCCGAGGAGGGAAGTTGGGAGGCCAGCCATATGATGATTTGATCCTGTTCATGCGTTGTCCTTCCCGTGCCAAGCTGCGCTTTCTTATGGCTTGAATATGACCCCAGCACGAGATGTTCCATATATCAACCTACCAGGTAAACATTTTTTCCCTATCTGATGCACCAGCCGTCTCCTTAGCCTAGGGTAGCCGCATGAGGAGCCTTTGTCAATTTTCCGCGTCATCATGAATACTATGTTTTTTTCTTTGCGCGGCAAGTTGATGACGTTTGTGCGCCCCAAGCTCCGCCTTCCTCAGGCGCAAGGAATGAGGGGTCACTTCAAGCATTTCATCCTCCCGCATAAAATGGAGCGCTCGTTCCAGGCTTATCGGCCGTGCCGGAGTGAGGATGATATTTTCATCTTTGCCTGCGGCACGCAGATTCGTCAGCTTTTTTTCTTTCGTGGGATTGACGTCTATGTCGACATCACGGTTGTGTTCACCCACGATCATGCCTTCATACACGGGATCGCCCGGCGTGATGAACAACTGCCCGCGCGGCTCAAGATTGAACAGGGCGTAGGCGACGCCCGCTCCAGCTCGATCCGAGACGATAGACCCGGTAAAGCGTGTGCGAATCTCGCCGCGATACGAAGCATAACCGCTGAAATAGGCATGCATGATGCCGGCGCCCTTGGTGTCGGTGAGAAATTCATCCCTGTAGCCGATAAGGCCCCGAGAGGGCATTGAAAAGCTCAGGCGGACACGTCCGTTGCCGTTGTTGACGCAATGCGTCATGTGCCCTTTGCGCTGCGCCAGCTTTTCCGTGACGATTCCCATGAAGAGTTCATCGCAGTCCACATGGAGTTCCTCCACCGGCTCCATAAGCTGCCCGTCTACTTCCTTCATAATGACTTCCGGGCGGCCGACGGAAAGCTCAAAGCCTTCACGGCGCATAGTTTCAATCAGAATGGCCATCTGAAATTCACCGCGTCCTTTCACAAGAAAGGCGTCCTTCCCATCGCTTTCTTCCACCTGAATCGCCACGTTGTTCAGGGATTCCCGCAACAAACGTTCATATATTTTGCGCGACTGGACAATTTTTCCTTCACGGCCTGCCAGAGGCGAGCTGTTGATGGAAAAACGCATTGTCACCGTGGGTTCGTCTACCCGGATGCGAGGCAGGCGCCTTGGGTTGTCCTTCGTGCAGATGGTGTCCCCGATGTTTACCCCCTCCAGACCGGCTATGACCACGATATCGCCGGCTTCGGCTTCTTCGGCCTCCACAAGGCGCGCACCGTCATAAACCTGCAGGCGCGTGACGCGCAGGGGGCTGCCTTCCCCATCTTCACCGATGCAGATCAGCCGGTCATTGGCGTGGGCTCTGCCATGCATGACCCGTCCGACCACCAGGCGTCCCAAATAGTCGGAATACGCCAGATCGGAGACCAGCATCTGGAAAGGCTCTTCCGGGTTATGGTTTGGGCCGGGAATATGCGCGAGAATGGCGGAGAACAGCGCCCCCATGTCCTGCGCGTCATCGCCCAGGCTCCGCATAACCCGGCCTTGGCGTCCGACGGCATAGAGTATGGGGAATTCAAGCTGCGCATCGGAGGCGTCAAGGTCGATGAACAGATCATACACTTCGCCAAGCGCTTCCTGCGGCCGGGCATCTTTACGATCTATCTTGTTGATGACCAGGATAATGGGCAGCTTTGCTTCCAGGGCTTTGCGCAACACAAAACGCGTTTGCGGCAGCGGTCCTTCCGAGGCGTCGACAAGCAGAATGGCTCCGTCCGCCATGGACAGGGCGCGTTCAACTTCACCGCCGAAATCAGCGTGTCCCGGAGTGTCGATGATGTTGATTTTCACGCCCTGCCAGGTAACGGCACAGTTTTTCGCGGCAATGGTGATGCCGCGCTCGCGTTCCAGTTCCATGGAATCCATAACGCGTTCAACATTTTCCTGACCCTCGCGGAATACGCCGCTTTGGCGGAACAAAGCGTCGACCAGGGTGGTTTTGCCATGATCGACATGGGCGATGATGGCTACATTGCGGAGTGTATCGTTTGTGATCATTTTTTTGCGGGTACTTTTTGCGGCCGTCTTCCAAGGGTGTCGCTTTTTGGGGCTTCGTGCTCCATGCGCGGAAAAAGATTGGAAGAACTTGCCATGAGCGTGTCTGGAACAAGCGTGCCCCAACTGTCCACTTCTTCTTCAAGGGCACGGGTGGGGGGATCGTCGGCAGGAATGTTCTGTCCCAACTGTTTCAGCATGGCAACGGCGGAAGCGGGCATGACGGGCCACAGGCACAGGGCGGTTTTGCGCATGGCCTCCAACAGAGTATAAAGTACGGTGCCCAAGCGTTCCGTGTCGCCTTTTTTGTGCAGGGTCCACGGCGCCTGGCTGTCCACATATTTGTTCAGGGCACGCACAAGCTCCCACAATGACTCCAGGGCTTGAGGAAAATGCGCTTTTGCAAAAAACTGCAAGTAGTTGCGCAGAGCATGGGCGACAAGAGAACGCAGATCGCGCTCGTCGGCTTCTTCCTTGCCGGGCACAGGACAGAGCGCATGGAAATATTTTGCGTTCATGGACAATACGCGGCTGTACAGATTGCCGAGGTCATTGGCCAAGTCGGCATTTGCTCGGGTAATGAAACTTTCATCGGAAAAATTTGCGTCCGAGCCGAAATGCATTTCCCGCAGCAGAAAATAACGCACGGGATCCAGCCCGTAGTGGTCGCATAACTGCACCGGGTCGAGCACATTGCCGAGACTTTTTGACATTTTTGTATCACGCGCCAGCCAGTAGCCATGTACGTTCAGGTGTTCATATAGCGGTAGTCCGGCGGCCTTGAGCATGATGGGCCAAAATATGGCATGGGGTTTGAGTATGTCCTTGGCGACAAGATGCTGCCCCGGCCAGAATTCACGGTATTTTTCGCCGTCCGGGTAGTCCAGCGCGCTCAGGTAGCTGAGCAGGGCGTCAAACCAGACATAGCAGACAAAATTCGCGTCAAAGGGCAGTTCAATCCCCCAGGAGAGACGCGATTTGGGACGTGAGATACACAAGTCTTCCAAGACGTCGCTTTCCAGCATGGCGAACGTTTCATTGCGGTAACGTTCGGGCCTGATGAAGTCCGGATGCGTGAGGATATGCTTTTTCAGCCAGTCGAGGTATTTGGACATGCGGAAGAAATAATTTTTTTCGCTGAGGAACTCCGGCTTGCACAGATGCTGGGGACATAGGCCGTTTTCCAGCTCTTTATCCGTGTAAAAGCGCTCACAGCCATAGCAATAATGCCCGCCGAACTCGCCGAAATAGATGTCTCCGGCATCATACACGCGTTGCAAAAAAGCCTGCACAACGCGTTTGTGTCCGGTTTCGGTCGTTCGGATAAAGTGGTCGTATTGAATATGCAGCTTGGGCCAGAGCGCGCGAAATTCCGCACTGATGGAATCGGTAAAGTCCAGAGGCGCTTGTCCGGCTTTTTCAGCGGCCTGGCATATCTTGTCGCCGTGTTCATCCGTGCCGGTTACCAGGCATGTGGAGTCGCCAAGCAATTTGTGAAAACGGACGAGACTGTCCGCCACGATGGTCGTATACGCATGGCCGAGATGCGGCTTGGCGTTCACATAATATATGGGAGTGGTAATATAATAGGCCATGTGCGTTCTCAGCCGTTTTTGGCCGGGCGGCGTTTCCGCTTGGATTTTTTCATGGATTCGCCTTGTTCCATGACAAGGGGCTGTTGATCCGGCGCCTCGTCTTCAAAGGCATCGTCGAGAAGTTCGCGGAAGAGATCCGGGTCGTTCAGCGATTCCGGGCTCACGGATACGACCAGGAAACCGCCGGAGTCGCTCTTTTGTTGTTCCTGTCGTTCCGGACGGGCCTGCTGCGCCTGTTCGGGACGGCACGGCGTCAAGGCGCGCCATTCTTCCAAGGTAATTTCCCGTTCTTCGTTGTTTTCATTGAGCACACTCAGGCTATTGCGGAACATATTGGCACGCAGCACTTTCATGGCGCCTTGGCTGGTCTGGTATCGTTTGCCAAGGCGCGGACATTCCCGGTGAAAGGCATCATAGTTTTCCTGCTCATAGCTGAGGCAGCATAAAAGTCTTCCACAAATCCCCGAAATTTTTGCCGGGTTAAGAAAAAGGTTTTGTTCTTTGGCCATGCGTATGGTGACCGGAGCGAACTTGCGCAGAAAACGGCGGCAGCAGCATACCATGCCGCAGTTGCCGAGAGCGCCGATCATTTGGGTTTCATGACGGACGCCTATCTGGCGCAATTCAATACGGGCACGGTATTCCCGAACCAGATCCTTGAGGAGTTCGCGAAAATCGATACGAGCCGGCGCGGTGAAGTAAAAAACGATTTTTGAGGCGTCAAAAACAACGTCAACATCCACAAGCTTCATATCAAGCCCGCGGTTGCGTATGGCTTCCTGGCAAAAAAGCCGCGCGCGCCGGGTAAGTTCCTCATTGGCTTTGGCCGTGGCTTTGTCTGCATCCGTGGCTGTGCGGAGAAGGTGTATTGTGGAACAGATGTTGCCGTCGGGCAGGGAGTCGTGCAGACTGACGACTTGGCCGAGCAAGGGCCCGTGTTCTGTTTCCACCATGAGGCTTGCGCCGACGACGGCGGGAAACGACGCGGAATCGCAATAGAGCGTCGGGCCGTAATGGTGCAAGCGAATTCCAACTATGGACATGATATATGTAGTACGCAACGGCTGCTTGTAAAGGTTAGGGCGTACGGAAGACAAGAATCGCCCATTCTGGTATACATGCAAATGAGTCTTTTCCTTCATATTCTCCATGCTGTCAATGAAAATTTTGGCATTGCGTTGCTTGCATTTATTTGGCGGAAGGTCTATGAAAACAAGGAATAGAGCCTTTCGCATGCGGGAGCGTACGCAAATTTCGTGTCGGCGTATGTACTGTCTGATACACGTCGCGCGTGGGTTGGCGTTGTGGAGTGTCAAACCGGATATAACTTTCTACTGCAAGGAGTGCAAGCATGGCTGAGCAAGTGAAACAACAGAAGTTTCCGCTTTGGGTGCAGATTCTGATTGGCCTTGTGATCGGCTGTATCATCGGGCATCTGGCGCCGGAATTCGGCGCCAAATTGAAGCCCTTTGGCGATGCGTTTATCAAAGCCATCAAAATGATCGTTATCCCCCTAGTCTTCGCCGCCGTGACCTTGGGCATATACAAGATGGGCACCGATCTTAAGCAGTTGGGGAAGCTCGGCGGCTTGGCCTTTATCTGGTTTTATGTAGCCACAGGGCTGTGCGTTATGCTCGGCATTACCTTGTGCATGATCTTCCAGCCTGGGGTCGGGGTTGACCTTAACTTGGGCGCCGGGGTGAAGTTGCCGGGGCACCTTGGGCAAGGCATGGACTGGGTCAAGTTCTTTCTGGATATCATTCCTGACAACATCATCGCCGCCATGTCCGCGCAGAAGATCATTCCCACGCTCTTTTTCGCCATATGCTTCGGCCTGTGCCTTGGCGCGATGAAGGAAAAAGCCAAGCCCATGGTTGATGTGCTTGATACGCTCATGCAGGCCATGTTTAAATTGACCAAGGGCATCATCTATACCGCCCCCTTCGCCGTCGCCGGCATCATGGCTTGGTTATTTGCCACACAAGGTTCAAAGCTGCTGTGGGCCATGGCCAAGCTCATCGGGGTTCTGTATGTTGGGCTGGGCATCATCACCGTCGTCTTCCTGATTCTTGTGTACTTCCTCGGCGAAAACCCCATCGGTGTTCTGAAAAAGGTTGCGGAACCTCTGCTTCTGGCCTTCACTACTGCTTCTTCTGAAGTGACATTGCCCGTGCACATGGAAATTCTGGAACGGGCGGGCATTCCCAACCGGGTCGTTTCGTTCGTTCTTCCCTTGGGTTACAGTTTCAACCTGGACGGCGCCGCCCTGTACCAGTCACTCACCGTCTGCTTCCTGGCCCAGGCCTATGGTTTGAACCTTGACATGGCTTCCCTCCTCACCATTCTGTTCACCACCCTCATCGCCAATAAGGGGACGGCCAACGTGCCGGCCGCGTCCTTGGTGGTGCTGGCGGTTATCATGCAGTCTCTCAACATGCCGCTGGAATCCATGGCCATTCTTATAGGCATTGACCGCTTCATGGATATGGGACGCACGACTATCAACGTGTTCGGCAATACCATTGCGGCGCTGCTGCTGCACAGGGTTGGCGGTCAGCATCTGACAGACGCGGTAGATAGTGCCATTGAGGCAAAAGGAAAATAGAGCACCCTGAAAAAGCACAAAGTTTATACGAAATGAGGAGAGGCGGGGATGAATGCATTAACCCTGGTATTTGCGTCTTTGTGCATTTTTGCGATAGCCTACCGTTTTTACGGCTTGTTTATCGCCAATAGGGTGCTCGGCCTGGATACAAACCGGGAGACG
>Ga0123357_10000616_pt1 | contig 35289 bp, 21 predicted proteins | sample TergutEmb28metaG_FD_89873 | JGI IMG/M metagenome (GOLD analysis project Ga0123357, IMG submission 89873) | Embiratermes neotenicus P4 segment gut microbial communities from Petit-Saut dam, French Guiana - Emb289 P4 | ecosystem: Host-associated > Arthropoda: Insects > Digestive system > Gut ... | reverse complement strand
CCCTCCCCCTCTAAACGCTCTAAAGCGTTTCTGGTATAGTATGTAAATTTAAATGTCCCGTGAAAAAACTCGGCTCTTCTGCCCAGGCACTAGCGATTTAAATGGAACGGGGAAAGGGTTAAAGTGCAGGTACTTCTTTTCAGATATGAATTAACAGTCTAATGTATTTTGAACTTGTGGCCTCTTTCATACCATGGGTGGATGCTGCCAGTGGAACATTTTTTGAAGTTTTAATGTTGTTTCAGTTTTGGAAAGAATGTATTTTGAGGGATAGATTTCAGACAGTTTGTTTATGAGCTTTGCTCATTTGTGAAACTCTGATACTTGTAGTGTTGATACTGAGATGGACAGAGAATGGTATGCACCTTCAACATAAACTCAAAAGAATGACAATTTTAATTTTGCTATAAACTGAAACATCAAATAGGATTTTCCATGACCTCATTCATAGTGTCGTTTCATAAAGTGGTAGAACAGTTATTGAAAAAGATTTTTTTTTAATGAAGACCCTTACCATGTACATTTCATGTAAGCTTGTTAGTGTGTGCATGAGCACGTGCAAGAGCGTTTATTACAAAGTTTTGTCTGAACAGTTGTTTTATTGTATTTTATTGCTAGAGATTTATCTAGTGATTGAAATGTTATATAGTTTTTATTTGAACTAATCTCAAATTTGCCATAATTATACCATTGTCAAGGGTCAAGGTTTGTTTGTAATATTTACCACACATCATGTGCTGTTATTTTCTAGAAGGAATTTTGCACAGAAGCTTGTGAATACAATACTACTTTGGTGTATAAGAAATCTTGATCAGTAAGAACATTGTGATAAGTTTCCATAGTTTAGGTGTCTTGCATGTCAGTTCAAGAGCTGCTTAAGAAAACAAAATGTTTGGTGTGAACTTGACCTGGATTGTGGACAACCAAAAGATTGAGAATTTTGAGAGATCACAAAGAGAATACAGCAAGAGCAGGTCCAGGCACTCACATGGGTAAGGCAAGTCTGTGAGTTTCATTAGCATTCTTTTGTGAGGTGAGATAGTAAAGTTTTCTAAAAGAAGATAAAGCTCTGAACATATGAATTTGTTAATGAGGAATCATTTATGTTTTTTACACTTTACAGCAAACTCTATGGAATCTTAAAAAATATCTAATTTACTTCATATCACAATACACAATCTGTGTACTAAAATTCCTTTGTTACATTTCTGTGAAATGGAGATAAGTGTATATTTAAAAAAAAAACTTGTACATGTGTGCTGCTAATACTTAATTACTATATCATGGAGGAATGATTGGGCTAGTGAAGAAATGAATAAGACAGCTGTGTTTCATGTGGACTTCATTGTCTGATTTAAAATATAAAATTATAAGAGGCACTGTATTTTTCAGAAAAAAATTTGCACATAGGTGCAGTTAGAACAGATGAAAATATGCAGTTGGGATTCTCAAACTTGGGGTTGTGATCCATTATTTGGTCATGAGTGCCTTCTGATAGGTCATGAACTCTTTAAACAATAAACATTCAGCTTTCTGTATTCATCAATTTAACTTTCTTCAGGAAAGAATAAAGCAGTTTATCCTAAATATCTTTTGAATATTATGCTATAACTGTGCAGCAAGTTGCTGAGGTCCTGAATAAATACTGATATTAGTTGGGTTGCTTGACCAGTGTAATATATGATACTGGGTCTTAGGCAGGAAAGTTTGAGGACCACTGATGTACAGGAATTGGTTCTCACTGTTAGGGAGGCATGAAAAGTGTACCATATTTTAAATCAGAGGCAATGGATAAAGTAGTATTAGGAATCATATTAGTGGTGGTGGTGTTGGTGATGATTTATGATGATCAAATTTTTGAAAGAAAATTACTGTTCTAATGTACACATTGATAACATTTTGAAATACCAAATATCAAAATTGACCATAATTTTGGACATCATATCATTATTTTGTGTGCATCCATACTTAACCCCTTTTTATATGAAAGAGACAACTTTGAATTATGCTGACGAGCATCTTATATAAAGAGAACTAGCAAGAGTTCTATACTAGTCCAGGATTCTCAGTCTGTGGAACTCACACCAGACATGTTATGCAGACTTATTCCAAACAGTACACTGAAGCTTTAAATTCTAACTTCTCAGCGAGCTTTGTTTTATGAAAACCAAAGCAGTAACACTTTAATCTGATTATTTGTTGTGATGACAAATGTGTGGTATGTAGATCAGATGTAATCAATCTTGAACAAGGTAAACAATGAAATATTAATTCTAGTTAAATAGTATGGACTTCACATATCTCCTATATTAAGAACTTTTAACATTTTTCTTAGGTGCAGAAACCTGTGAAACAAAAATGTATGTGTGAACCAAAAAAATAAATTTTCATACACTTAGATTTAATACAAAAATTGTGTGCAGTGCACATTTGTTAATATCTCTTTTTAATCATGACGTTGTGGTATAAAGAATTGTGACAGCTTTCAGTCTTATTTTGTTTGTTGGTGAATAGTGACATAGAACTTTTTAGTACATGCATAGTTGAGTGAGATCAGAAAATTTCAAAAAAATGCCTCGCAAACCAAAATACTGTCATAGACTGAAAATGAAATCAGATGTACTGTTTCTTGTATTCTGATTGCTAATTATGATAAATGTAGCAGTTTCTAGGTTTCTTCTTGGTTACTTAGCTGGTGCAAATACCTTTGATACTGGTACATGTTAGAGTACTTCTTGGAACAATATTGTTAACTTGTGATTGCAGTTTGAAAGATACACAGCATTCTTGAAGTTGGAATGGACATAGCCTGACATTTACTTGCTATGTGTATGTAAAATTACATTGTTAGGTAAAGTTATGTAATTATGCTTATTTTTGTACAGTGTCATTTCACACCTACATGGTGTAGCACAGTGCCTGTTTGGACCTTTAAAAATCTGAAAGAGCTCCTTGTTCCTGCACCACACCTCTATGAACATCTGCTGTCCATGCTGTTGTCATGAAAGCACAATTAAGTCCTCTTTTCAGGTGTAACACTTTTGGGTGTTAAGGTAGTGTTATTTCCAGTCATCCTATAAGACTTGAGTTTAAAATTATCGTGTTAGCAAATATGCCTCAGTTGTGAGATTGAAATTATGTGATAATCACAAGAAATAGAGACTTTCTTGAATGTGAATCACAGTTTCAAAGTTGTTTATATGTTCCATAAATAAAAAGAAGACTTCTATGCACTTGTTAAGATACTATTTCGTGCATTTGAATTGTCTTTATGCTAGCTTAATGTCAATACACAATTCTGAATATTGCACATAAATAGGCATGCAAAAGAAAGTGCAAAGACTTAAGAAATTGCTTGAGTTTTGTGTACATATTGTTTTCCATTCTGGGAAGTGATGGAGCCAAAAAGTCCTCCTCAGTGACAGCCACATGTTACGTACATTCTCTTAAACTAGAAATCCTCGTAAAACATGCATGTCAGTGGGGACACCTGTGCTTCTATGAATCAGAATTATTGATGACATCATCTTAGTGCTTCCTGTTTCTGTAATTCAGACAGATTTACTTATTGTAAGTACTCTTTCACAAATATTAGTTTTTATACTTGAGCAGTACAGTTCTCCATTACATATTTACCATAATTGAGTCATTGTCGATACACTCAGTTTTGTTGCATGTGATGATGGCTCAGTCAAGCTGAAACAACTAGTGGAGAGCTGTATGAGTCAGGTTTATGTACAAATGTTTGTGAGGTGGTGATAATAAATCTGTCTACTAATGACGTACCTTTTGCTTAAGAACTGCCCAAACACTGGCAAAATGTACATCTTGAAAGTAAGATTTTACTAGCTGACAGGCAATAAAATTACAGCTCATTATGTGATAAAAGCTAATATACATAAAACTCTATATTTTTAAGTGCTACAGTAACACAAAATATGGAATCTGTGAAGTTAACTATTAGTAGTTTAGTTACAAAATTTATAATCTTGATTTGATATTACAAGATAAGCCTTGTTTCTGGTCTCACTCAGTTATTATAATAATATTAAAGATAATAATAATAATAATACTTATACTAATAATAGTAATAATGAATATGGTGTCTGGTTATGTAGGGAAGAGATATGTTGATGTGTATATTGGCACACTTTTTAAAACAAATATTATTTTATTATATTAAACATTTAAAATAAAAAATTGTATATACAGTGACAATTTTAATTAGTTATTTTGATATAAGTAACATTGGCAGTGTGGTTTGGTAGCCATTGAACATTATTATATACATAATCATGTAATATTTAACGTTATTGTCATAGAATATTCAAACAGTACACTAGCATTCTTTTGTGTTGCAGTTGTAGTATATAAATATTGTATCTGAACTTTGGCCTTTCGTATTCAGAGTGGAATAATGAAAACAACATTTAATTATTACTGTTACTGCAGTGTGTCATTGTAATACAATTTGTTAGGTCCCAAATTATGCCAGGTAACAAAAACAAGTGTTTATGTGAGAAAACGGTTGTGTTTGTAACAATGATGATCATAGAATTGGTTTTATATGTTGATGCAAGAACATTTATGATGCATGTGATTGAGTATTTATGTTTTTAGCACAGTGAGGCAGGGAGAGACCATAAATGATATTGCAGAATTGAGTTGCAGAAGTTCAGTCATAATCGTATTTAGCCTGGTATGAAGGTTGGAAATATATGCAATGCCGAATTAAACCTGAAGCCTAGGTCACTCTTACAACAGACCAGTACAAACCAAGTGAAACTAGTCAAATCAGTTAGATAAGAAGGCATATTACATGATGATCAACTACAGGATGAGAGAATTTATTTGGAGCTGTGCTTACTTCTTTGTCAGCGTAAGCAGAAACAGTCACGCTGTTTGACTTTAATGAAGTACAGTAACTGTAATACTGCACCAGAGTAAGCTGAATGTAGCATTTCAGATCACAGTTCAAAAATTTGGTGCTTGCTTATCACAAGTATAAATTGTAATTCACTGCATGTCTGTCTGATGGTGTGTGGGTTAGCCAGCAGACAATGTTTCAAAACCCACGGGCCTCACACTAACCATACCCAATGCTCGTCATCCCTTATAATTTAGTGGTTTCCTGTGCAACAGATCTGGAGTTCAAGACTTGCAAGATGTAGTGCAGGTTTTTCCTCATGCCACCCTCATTCTTAACCTTTTACAAAGTCAAAACTTATGTACTAAACGTCTTTTGTGGTTTGGAGTCACTGTAGATCACCTCTTTTGAACATTTTTTTCACCACCATTTCACAGGTTGATGAGTTCTCGTTTTTTATGTGCTCACACTTCAGAAGTGGATTATTTGACTTCTGTCTTGTGTGCAGAGTTCAGAGGATTAGAAACAAAATAAAAATGAAGTATTCCTTGAAAAATACCCATATATACATTTATTTTCATTGCATTAAAATTTATTGTATCTAAACACTGGTTTTGACTTCTATCCAATTCATATTTAAACTTCTGACAAGTTTACAGCTATTCACCTTGTTTGTACTCACTTGCTGACTGAAGACAAAGTTGTAATCTGACTTTTGTTTTGCAAGTTGTGTTGTAAGGTCCTTAAGCTTTCCAATGGAAGACATTTTTAGAGACTTGCCATACTTTTAAGCCTGTGGGATATAAATTATGATTCTTGCTTACCATGAAAGGAGAAAGAAATGTTTAAAATATGTATCAACAAAATAGTTTTTGATCCAAAAGTAGAGGAGCATAATAATGCCCAACTAAAGTAATTGTGACATTAAACATTCACATTTCAGTACTTTGGATACAATATAAAATAATGCTTACTCTTAGTCTCTTACCAGGACTAGAGAAGTTGAATTAGTGGCTGCATATATCTACTTTTTGTTAGAATAGCGGCCATTTGTTCACTGGAATTTCTCAATTATGACAGAAAACTTCAAAGTGGTAAGAAGTTTTGACAGGTGTAAACTTATACTGCTGTGTGGATAAAAGCCAGAAGCAAATGAAAGAAGAATGGAACTAGCATTTTTAATTATTACTGGATCTCTTAGGCATTGTTTATGTCTTCACATTTCTATACAAGGCATTTTTAAAAGATTATACTGTATTTTTACTGCCCACTTAATTGTGAGCAGTGTTTTATTCTTATACCAGTTTCTAAAAGTGACGAATCTTGTAATTTGCAGGATTTCAGTCTTCTGGCACGGTAAAGTAGAGGTCTTCACAATTCTGGGATGTTGTGCAGCGTTGGTTGGTAATTGGTTACCATTGTTGCAGAAAGCATCTTCGAGGCTCATGCAGTCAAGAAAGGAATATAAAAAATTCTTCGACTGCTTGGCCCTTGAAGATGGGAACAGTATGTTGTCTTGAAATGGTAACCAACTACCAACCTATGCCACGTGACATCTTGGAAGAGTGAAGACCTTGTCTTGAAATTTCTCATGCATGAAGTCCGTAGACGTGCTGTCCTGACATCCTGTGTATGTTTTCCCTATATTTAACTGACATGAATTTGTTATTTGCTGTCACTTAGCCCTTGAAATTTTTTCAGGTGTTGACACCATCTGTAATACAAATGCTGCAATGCATTGCTTGTTTAATGCACAACTGCCCAGGTGCACCTTCCTGCATTCATTATGTCTTAGTACAGTTGTCTGTTTCTTGTTTGCATAGTCCCTGCCAGTCCAGCTAGTGGAAGCTACTATGTGCGTAGACCCTCCCAGTTTGACTAGGGGGAGTACTGTGTGCTTAGACCCTGCCAGTCTGACTACATTAAGCTACCGCATGCTTAGACCCTGCCAGTCCAACTACAGGAAGCTACTGCGTGCTTCAACCTTGCCCATCTGAATAGGGACAGCTACTATGTGCTGAGGTCCTGCTAGTCTGTGTAGCGGAAGCTACTTTGTGCTTAGACCTTGCTAGTCGGACTAGGGGAAGCTACTACATGCTTGTATTGGACAGCATCAGCATTCTTTTGTAATTTATTTGGCTCTCAACATTCTTATGTTCATATAAACTGGTTCCTTTTCAGTAAACACGTCATTTCTAGGCTACTGAAAGAAAGCCTGTCATAAAATGTACCCCTTACTGTCAGTGGAACTTAAGTTGTATGTGTCATTGCATTCTGTATAATCAAGGCTAACGTATTGGTAGTAACAAGTAGACATGGGGCTTATAAATAATGGTTACAAATTATACCAAAAATTGCATCTTTCCTTTGATTATGTGTCCATAATTTTAAACATGTTTAGAATAGTATTCACCAAAGTAATATGCCAATATTTTATGTGTTCCCAACTTTCAGGTATGATTTCTTCTTGGGAAGGTGCATATGCAAATAATACAATACTGAACTTGCTGTCACAGCAGGTTGGAATGTTTAGCATAAAGAGGATATACAGGTCTTAGATATTGGCCATTCAGGCATGCTTAATATGATGTGGAAGAAGAGTACACATTGATTTATCAAGGAAAGAACACAAAAACAGCATCACACTCCAACATACATATATCAGTTTTAATTGACAAGAACATCTGATGATGCAGTTTGAATTTCACTCTCATGTGAGGGTATATTAAAGTTTTTTTTACAGATTTCAGTAACTGGAGCATGGGACATTCATATGCATGCACTTACAGAAGGCCTACATAACTGCATTTATCTTGCTTAAAACTATTATTAAGTATATGTGTGGTAGAACCAAGATGCATCATTCTAGAAGTAATCCATTTTTCCTTTTTTTCTTCTCTTTCTTCTGCTTCTTATTATTCCAAGATAGTTTACAAATTATCAAAGTAGAAGGTACACCTGTAAGAGAAGGATAATAGTGCTTGTTTTCTATGATATGCACCATATCTGAAGGGTTCTTTCTATCCCTTTCGTCTCGGTGAAATAAGTTTAATACATTTATGTATGAAACAGAAACATGATGTCTAGATAATGTAAAACCCCATCATTTTCAATCACATACGATTCATGTTATGCTGTGTACAATTTTGTGTAAAGGGTGTACCAAATGTTGCCCACTGTGCAAAGCATGTGTAAAGTAGTAGTATTAATATTTTTTAAGCCTTGAATTTAAGTGCGAAATGTGTACGAAAGGCCAGACTTGTATCATCACATAAGAATTCAACAATGACATTTGTACATTTAATATATAATAACACTACAGAACTGTATAATATATCTATACTTCACACATAATATATAGAACCACAAGAAAAAATGTAAATATATCATCCTCTTTATTATGTTCTGCATGCATGCATCCTTTTTCAGTATTACTATAATTTAGTAACATTACTTTGATGTCATTCATTTACATGAAGAAAAGAATCCAAATACATATCCTTTCTTATGGTTAATAGAACTAAAAAGTTGATATGACAAATTGTTTATAGAACACTGGATATTAATTATGATCAGAATGTATAGATGAGCAGCATTTTCTGTATTGAAAATGTACTTCATTGCTTGCACATGTATCTGTTTTGTTAATTGATTGGCGTTACAGGTTATTAGAAATCACTGTCTACAAGACAGTAGCAGAGATATGTACAAAACACAATACAAAAATATGCAAGACAGCTGTGTATATATTGAATAAATTTAAGACAACCCTTTTCTTACTTTCTACATATAACAAAATCTGTAAGATATTGTTTGAGAATACACATGATGAAAATGTCAACACATATATTTAGACAGAGTCCCACTGACAACACATATGATGGCATGTACCATCTGCAAAGAATTCCTTGGTCTGCTGTGCAAATTACTGTACCGTAGCATCCAGCACATCATTGTTCTACATGAACATGTGGCCTTTGAGGACTGGTCCAAAGATGTGCAAATTACATAGTGAAAAGCCTTGGATGTATATAGGAAGTTTAAGCATTTTAAGCATCTCCCATCCCATAGTGTTCGGTTGGTTGTGAACGCGGAGCCACATGGGGGGTGAACATCATTGTGCAAACAGATGATGTGATCAGTGAGATTATGGGAACATTCCTTCTTAATCTTGCTAGCAGCTTTTGAAGCATTAGACAGTAATAGTTTTTTAACATGTCATTACCTCATTTGAAGTTTGGAAGCAGGGATCCTGAATGTCAAACAACACACTGAACATCACTTTAATGGCAGGTGCTGTTGATGTGAATTTCTTTGGGTTGGGTAAAGTGGGGGTGCTTTCATTACATGCCTGCTGGTTTTCATGTGGCTGAATTTGTGGCACATCTTTTGACCACCATGTACCACAAATGCATGACCTTCAGTATAGAACAGCTGCAAATTTTCCAGTGGCATTGACAAGTAATGCTCCCTGTATTTGTCTGTTAGAAGAGGGTCACAGTGAGAACATGTGCAGTTGACTGCATAGTTCTGACCCTCATATTGAATTCCATTGACAGGGAACAAAGGGCCCAATGTCTGTCCTCATGCACAGCATTTATGACTCAGGCAGTGTTTACTATATTAATGAGACTGTCAGCCTGTGCCAGGCTTAGCAAGTCCATAATTCATGCCTGCCTGTTACACATAAGGAACCAAATGTCTTTGATGCACAGGTAGCATTATAAACAGCGTACACCCTTTTACAAATATTGGCTAGTTTTAATCCACTCTAGGAGCATGAATCACCCCTTAGTCATGTTAGATAACACCACCTGGTGTGCCATCATTTTACTGTGTACAGTACAATTGTGTTTGTACTACTCGTGCAGTCTACACAAATGTCTGCCAGTGTATTTACTGAGTCAGAGATGCAGCAGTATTGCAAGCAGCTTTCAGTCATATATGTTGGAATTTTCAATCTTTTAGATTGCTGTAATTCATAATTGTAAAATATTTCTGCAGGCACAGCACACAGAGAAAATTATTTTGTGTCTTTATTTCAGAGTTTGGTAAGCTTGACAATTGGTGGAGATCATGTAGTGGAGTGTATTCATCTTTTATAAATTACAGAATGGAAATGGTTATTTAAACATTCTAGAGATGCCTAGGTTGCCAGTATTTTGTTAATGTTTGGTATGTTTATGATCAAGGTCACACCAAACACACAGGCAAACTAGGTTGCCGCCTAAGTCACCAACTTATGTGGGGTGCCGAATAATCATGCCTTTGTAAAATAAATTTTAAAAAAACATTAAAGAGAAAAATTCTGAAAAGTATTTCCACTACAGAACACCTTCGTTATCACCTGTCTTGAGGGGGGGGTCTCTCACTCGTATCAGAGGTATCATACATTTCGTCAATAGCCGCTCCTAGTTATAATGCTATTATTGATTTTTGTTTTTCCTTTTGTGCACTATTGGCAGCGGGGTACACTTCACGATATACATGTTGGAGGTACCCACATGATCGACCAGAAATACATACGGCAACTTGATGGGAAAAGTTAAAGAATGGGGATGGCAGGGTAATATGAAAACTAATCTTACGTAGGATGGGAAAGTGTGGGCACTGTTCATTATACGGCTCTAGACACAGACCAGGTCCGGGTCATGTGAACACCCTAATGAATGACTTCCATATAATGCGGGGAATTACTAGACTAGCTGAGCAACTGCCATCTTCTAGGGAAGCAGCCTACTGCATGCAGTTCACGGGTCTCAAAGCTTTTTTGTGCAGTCGTATTATCGTAACTCACGAACGACCCTGGTACACTAGCAGACGACAATGGTACATTAAACCTGCCATGACATTTTTGGACGCTTTTGATTAGGTGCGCACGGTTCCACATGTGTAGCAGAGTGCTACAACCACAGCGACATTTCATTAGGAATGACAGAGTTTGTCAGATTTTGTTTCAGGCAAAATAAAATCAGTTTTTTCTGCTTTATTGCTTATTTATTCCTTTAACTTCACAAACGACTGTCTTTACTGCTATATAGACGGTGTCTATGCATCATGTCTTAAAGTAAGTGATAAAGTTTGTAATTTCATAAGGAGCTTGTTGCATTTTAAATTATATTGCTACTATTGTTCACAGTTGTATTAAGAAAAAGTATTTCTACAGTGCAGTACACGAAGTGCTGCTATTTATTCTCAGGGAACCCATTGATCACTAGGTGGTCTGTGCCAATGATAAAGTTCGGAAATTCTCGCGATCCATCAACAAAATGAACACACCCAATGTTTGCCAGTAGGAAATGGCTGACCGTGAAACAATACGAGATGTAATGTTCGGAAAATGGTTATTGTGCGGTGATTTCGTTTGATGTTGTTGTGATTGGGTTTAATTATTGGTGATATAACTCCATTATTTACACCGAATACTCCGAAAGTTCGATTGGATGCGTGGGAGGCAGGGTAATGTAGTAAATGGTTACAAATCATTTATTTTGTTTACAATGGAATAGTTTTGTCTTTTTTTTTTTAATATAAGTAGTATATAATGGGCATAATAGAAGAAGGAATGGGTATGTAATTGTAAGTTACTTTATCCGTTGTTTGTTTAACAGCCTGCAAATACCATATAACTTGCCTGATGTCTGTAATCATGTCTTCAGTGCACTTCTTTCGTTATGAAGTAATCAAAAGTATTAAAACTGGGGCGAAATTTAAGACGTTTATTTTACGTACGTGTACTCGAAAGTTTTGTAATAATGTTAGGGTGCAGTGAGATACAGTGTGGTTCGATGGTGTATACATACTTTACATAACCATTGCTTTACACGAAATTTCATTGCAGTTTAATATCAAGGTATTTGTTGTTTTTTTTGTGTGTGTTACGAATGTAGAAGTAAGTGGGAAGCTGAAGTGTTTGAATTATGAAAAGTATTCTAGTTTGAAAGATCGTGTATTATTCATGTCCTGATACAGCTCAGCTTCACAGGGAATTTCAATATTTTGTAAGCAATATTCCCGTATGTGATTGGAAGCAGCAGCAGACATTCTGTGTTTATGTTACAAAAGAAATTAAGTGGGAAGCTGAAGTGTTTGAATTATGAAAAGTATTCTAGTTTGAAAGATCGTGTATTATTCATGTCCTGATACAGCTCAACTTCACAGGGAATTTCAATATTTTGTAAGCAATATTCCCGTATGTGATTGGAAGCAGCAGCAGACATTCTGTGTTTATGTTACAAAAGAAATTTTCCTTGATCTGTGTTCGCGAGCAGTAAATAAGCTATAGTAACATTGATGTATTTTGTAAGTGATGGTGACTTACTTTGGTTCATCCATATTTTCTGGGACCATCTCCCACATTTCCTTAAGTTGTTTTATTTTGGATTTGTCTAATGCTTATTGACTCTAAAATCTCTTCTAATGAATTACTACCCATCTGTCTGACACCTGTGCATTCGACTGTCATCCATTGTAGTTTACCTTATTAACTTGGGTTAAATATTTTCAAGAGTTTTGAGGGGCGTAATTGGCTATGATAGAGGTGAACTAACAAGAAAATAAAAGAAAAGTGATAAGAGATTTTTATGTGTATTTTTACATGGTATTGTTGAGGTAAGTAGATTGGGGATGCCACACTAAGTTGTTAGGAAGTGTTGTAGACATGGGAAAAAAGCGAATATGTAACCAGTTTTGTTGAAAGAAATGAAGGGGAAAATGCACTTGTGAGATGAATAGTGAACAGTACAATAAAATTAATTTTAGTGAAATTTTGTAGGGTATTTGGAAATTTGTGGTAAATTGATAACAGTCGGGTTCCATATTCTGTGACAACTCTAGTTACATTTGCATTTACAGCTGTTGAATCTCTTCGGCAATACAGTCTGTCAAAAATGTTGTGTAACGTGGTGGTTTACACGTATGTAATTTTCACCTCAGCAGATGGGGTCCATGCCTTGATTCGGGTGGTTAGTCACTGGCCTATGACTACAGAGGTCCAGGTTCAATCCCAGGCCAGCCAGTGTGGAACCTGTGGTGTAAAAAGTGGTACTGGGACCTTTTTCTTTGATTCTATCAGTATGATTCCACCAGTGTTCCATATTCTCATCGTATTCAGAATACAGACTACAGACACAGTCTTATCAGTCTGAATTCGTGGCTGTTTTTATGGTTTTAATTTGTGGAGTGTTCCAGGCTTTATTTTTTGAGTCTTGTGGTTGTTTTTAATTCTTCTATAGCTATTTTTGTGTTTCTGCCTGTGGACTTGATCTGTTCTGAGGCACATATCTTAACAACTTGAGTGTTTCTGTGGTGCCTAGTGACTGAGAATTGCTCAATCTATGGGGTCCACCAGGTTAGGAATTTCTTTGCATGAAGATGGAACCAGAGCCATCATAAAAAAATGTTGTGTTTGTCAAAAAATTTAGACGATGAACAAAGTTAAAAAAATGGGAGAGGATGTTGTCAGTGAATGATTCTTATTGGATGTGCTTATGAACAAAAACAAATGAAAGTTGTCTATATATTTACAAAGAATAAATGAGAGCTGTGCAAAAAAAGAGGTGTAGTTTCATTTTCAAGAGATAAGGTTTAAACATACTCAGTTTGTATAATTAGTAATCTTTGACCTGTGAATGCTCCTATAGTCATTTACTGAGTAACTCTTTATTGTGGTGTGGTGCAAAGTGGAAATTTTCATGTTGTATCATTTATGCTATAAAAATTGAATGAGTTTTTCACTTCTATATTTGAGGTTTTTTATTGTGCATACAGGAGTACAGATCAGCAGTTTAATTTTTTTTGCTTAATATGGATGGGGAGGTGATGCATAGGGGCTTGAGATTTTGGATGGCACAAAGGGTACAAAAATGTTTTCTCACTTTCACCCTGAAAGACTTTAACTAGAAATGAGTATGACTAAAATATCTTTGTATCACTGAATGCAGTGATTGTAGTGTTAATGATTCAGTGTCATTATTGTGTTTGTTATGAATGAACGATTGAAGCACAGAAATATACCTTGATTTTAGACCAGAGAACCAAGTAACAAAATCTTGTAGCCTTGAACATACAAACTCAGTTCATCATTTAGAAAGTGCTTTATATTTTTATAAAATCTGTGAACATTAGCAGTCAGGGCAAAGAAGGAGGGTTAACACAAGTTATAAATGAGGTTTCTCACAATTCCAAGTTTATTGTGTACAGACCAAGTACACTATCTTGGGATGTCTACATTGCACAGAACATGCTGTAGCGGTAGGAATCCCATGCATTTACAATTACTGGGGTATTGTGGGTTAGCATCCCAGCTCCTTGGTGACCTATCACGTTACTAATAATGTTATTTTACTTAAAAATTATGTACTATAGCATGAATGATGTGCAAGATATCCATATTATTATCACAAGTTAGCTGACATGGAAGGGAGACTTTTATGAAAGTAATGCATTTGAGAGAAAAAGAAGGGGGAACAGAACAAGTTTTGCATGTCAGTGGTGTTAAGTGGTGTGTATCTGACAATAGAAGTTGTGTCGTTATTTCAGGGACCTGATGTTCATGCTGTGTATTGTTATTCTTTTAAGTCTCCCTTGGAATCTTTCAGTCTTTGGAATTACACCAATCATCTGCTTCAAATTAAAATACAAATTGAAACAATATAAGTGTGGGATGATGGACAAAATCAAAAGATTGAATTGTAACAAATGTGATGTCCAGTTGTCAAAACTGTGTAGAATTATAGACAGTAATGTATTTATTGTGTTCCTGGCATAGATTATCTGTATTTATGTTCATGTTGTTTGCTTTCTTTGTGGCTTAAGAGTGAAAATGTTTGTGCCTATGGTCTTCTGCTTTTAAACTGCAGACACCATATTTTTGGAGTTTGTAACTTGCATATATAAATCTACTAGTGACAAAGTGACTGGAGTGTGTAAGTAATATTTTGCATTCCCTCAGGTTTATCTGTATGGGGGGTTGGAATGTATGCATGTCATTTATTTTGGTCACTGTGATGGTACTTCTTATGCGCTTCTGAAAGTTGTGAAATCATGAATGCTTCCTGGGTTTCTGTTTCACAGTAAAAGTAAGAGCAAGTTTTGTCCCTGTCCAGACCCATGAATATTGATAGCAACCATAATACTTGTGTACTTTTAGCGTGGCCAGAAGTTGAATAGCATTGGTGGGTCCATTCCAGCACCTAATCAGTAAGAATGCTTAGCAGCAGTATTAAGTGAACAGTCATGATAGGATAGAATAGAATGGAGTAGAACAAAATAGGATACAGAAGGGTGGGCACTGAGTGACCCATGCACACAATCCTGATCAATCTTTTTGCAGCCCTTGAGCTCATTCATTCAGCAGTCCCACACCTTGAACAAAGTGCAGTATCTTGATGACAAAGATGTCTTCAGAGTCGCCTGGTTTCATAAAATGTTAACCCAACTTGTATCTTAATGTGGCCAAAGCCTCACAGTCACAAAGAACGTGTGAGGCCGTTTCCAATGCCTGCTTGCATCTATCATACTTCAGACTGTTTACCAGCCTTAGTTTAAATAGTTGTCCTTTTAAATGGCAGTGTCCTATCAGTATAGTTAGCTGGTTTCTGCTGAGGTTGAGCAGTTCATCAAATCTTCGCAGAGGGTTTCTAAAGAAAATCCTTAGCTTGCCTTTGCCCACATATGTTCTGCCAATACTTGTTATGTTTCCTACCTTGTCCAGTCCCTGATCACTGCCCTGGCAACCTATGCAGTTATACCAAGCTCAGGCTAAGGTCCTCTTAGTGCATGTGAGGAGCCTTAGTCTGGCTAATTCATCAGCTGTTTAATTTCCATTAATTCCTATGTGTCCTGGCACCCATACCATTTGGATCCTGTTATGTTCTGTCACTTTCACCAAGGATTGATGGCAGTCCCGGACTAAGTTGGAATTTATCTGGAAGCTGTCAAGGGTTTTGATGGCTGCCTGGCTGTAGGAAAGAATATAGATGGTTTTACCTGTGTAGCTCTTTTCTGTATTATTGATTATCAAGCCTTAATGATGTATATTTCAGCCTGGAATACCATGGTGTTGAACCCACAACTGAAGCTGTTCTTCCTGCTCGAGCCTACGTATACACCCCAGCACCAGTTCCTTTATTGGTCTTGTACCCATGTATGTACCACACCAGGCACCCTTTGTTGTCTGGGTTGAACCCGTTCTGCCATTTACTTTTGTCAGGGAACTTAACCATGAATGGTTTGTGGTATACAAATCTCAGTAGCATCCTGTCAGACCCCATCTGTAGGATGAGTTCTTGCTGTATATCCTGAGGTTTTTGGTGTGACCAAAGTTAGTGGATTTAGGTCTCCACTGTTGGGTACACATTAGTCTGTAGAGCTCTGCCTGGGCTTCTGCTGCAGTCGTCACATGTAGAGGAGGAAGTCCGAGAAGGACCTCCATTGCTGCTGTTGGAGTCATCTTCATCGCTCCTGTTATAACCAGAGGAGTCATATCACACCAATGCTGTACCATACTTAAGCCTCCTGGAGAAGCCCTTAGATGGTGCTTGGGAATTTTCCGTGGATGAGTTGAGCATTGTCATCTGCATAACGCAGTGTATGTCATTCTCATTTAGTCCTCTTGTAAGTTCATCGACAACTGGGCTTCGCATTAGAGGTGATTGAGGGCCCCACTGCAGAGAGCACCTGGCCACAGATCTCTGCAGAGTTTCTCCTGCAAGAGTGACTGTAATTTTCCTGCCACCCAGCATAGAGCCAATCCACCGACAGATCGTGTCTCCAAGCCCATACCATTTGGCACCCATTCTTTTGATGTCAATGGAGGTGCTATCAAAAACTCCCTCAATATCTAGGAAAGTTTCAAGTATAACTTTTCTGTTTTCCACCACTTCCTGTATATGTGTGATTAAATGATGCAGTGCATTGTCAGTGGACTGCCCTGTTTGGTAGGCCAATTGTTATTGATGTAGGGGATGTAGCCCTAAAATCTCACTGCTGGTATGCCTGTCTACCAATTTTTTCATCCTTTTTAGCAGGAAGGGCAGTAGACTAATAGGATGATATGCCTTAGCCTTCCTGGGTTGGATAAACATCGCCTTGACCTGCCTCCAAGCTTTGGGTATATACCCTGTTGCTGTAACTGACCAGTTCCTTGTTGCAAGAGTGCAGGTGCTATACCATCAGTCCCTACTGATTTAAGTAGTTTTAATGTTCTTATCATCTATCTTATTTTAGACTGATTCATAGCCTTTCTTGACAGGTTCCAGACCTCCCTATGAGCAGTAAATGCTCTCAGATTTGGTTGCCACTGTCCTTCCAAGGCCACTTCTTCTACAGCATACCCTGGAAAATGAACTCTGTGTAGTTCCGTCATGGTCTGTTCTCCAGATTGTGTATGTTGGCCATTAGTTTAATAGATTCCACTCTGTTGGCTGGCTGATTGGCCATGATCCTTTTTGGTCTGGTCCTGTCAAGTACAACTTCAGTCCCTTGACAGTAGTCCCTCCAAGATGACTGTTGGGCCTTTCTGCTCTCTTTGTTATAACAGGCGTGGGCTGTCTAATATGATTTCCAGTCACCTGTCCTTTTAGCCTGATTAAAAAGCCATCTTGTTGGAGCTTTAAGGCGGCTCACCTCTTTGTTCCACCAAGGAACCATCCTTGGCAAGTGAGCCATCCTGGCTGGCAGTTTTGGTGAGGCCTGTTGCAACCTGTCAGCATCCAGCTCTACATCCCATACTGTGTGTATAACTCTTGGTACAACCCCTGGATTCACCTTTAGGTCTTCCAGTAGGATTCCCAGTTGGTTTTCTTGGGGTTTGTGATATGTGGGCCTTGTAACTTCCAGGGCATCAACTTGAAATAATGTGTTTCTGTGGTCTGACAAAAGATCTCATCAGATACATGCCAATTAGGCATCAGGTTCCCCTGTCTTTTCAGTCCCTAGAATCAAGTCTATAACTTACCTCCTGTTGCTAATTGCAAAAGTAGGCTAGTTACCTTTATTAAGAATATTAATACCAGTGCTAACCAAATATTCCATTAGGCATTCTCCTTGTGGATTGATGTTTGTGCTCCCCTGTATAATGTGGCATGCATTGGCATTATGTCTAGTGATGAGCTGAGGTGTATTCCTTCCGCGGCAGTCAACAACTTCCCTTAACCCGTTTTGATGGGGTTGGTTCATATGAATTATAAGGGAGGTATGCCGAGGTAACAGTAAGTTCCCTCTTGCTCCCTGCTGTAGTAGTCATCACTTTTACTGTCGTCACGTTCCCAGGACAGAGCTCTGACAGTGGAAAGGCATGAACTGTGTTCCTGACAAAAATGCAGGATCTAGGAGCAATACTAGGTCCAGCAGAAAACAGTGCCCACCTTGTATTGCGTAATCCCCCTGTATGGTCCCCATAAACCTAGTTTCCTGAATAAGTGCTATATCTATCTCCCTTACGGCAAGTTTCTGGCAAAGGAACACCCTTGCAGTCTTGCTATGGTGCATATTAATTTGAATAAATTTACATTTTTGGGACATCTTTTGCCATTTATCCTTGACTTATGTGAATTGCTCAATGTCCCTAGGTTTGCTGAGAGTACCAGCTCCCTGGGGTGGTATTCCAGACTGGCTGACCCCATGCTGAGCAAAACTAGGCAGGTACTTCTGTGTCATAGTGTCCCTGCTTTTGATAGGTTTTTGTTTTGTGTTTCCTCCATAAGAGTCCCATGAGTAATGGGGAAGTAACAGTCTCCACCCACTGAGCTGCATATGGGTGAAAGGCATAAATACACCGGGGTGCTGCCTGTTGCTCTGAAGGTGTTTTTAGTGACACTGCTGTCACCACCACAGCACCATGTAGCCCTTGGCATGATGCCTCACACCTTGGCATGGACCATTACCCCTGTTAGCCACCTGTAGGTGTTACCCTCCCTCTGTAACAAGTTTGCCAGGGGTTGATATTTTGGAGGAGAGCAGTCATGATTAATGTATTATTTGAAATATTTTATAAATTTCCTGCTGTGAGTGATCATTTCCTGCAGTTTATTTAATAACTTTGCATGATCTGGATTTTTTTGTTAGGTGTGGGTTTTCATTTCTTGTAATATATTTTCTAGAGTGTATGATGTATAACCCAGAACAGAAAGTGACCTCCTTAAGACACCCAGACATTATGAAGATGTGAATTCATTGGCATACCAGCATATCTATGAACTGTTCCACTTCAATTATCTTTGGCTGCAAGAAAGCTCTCCTTAGAAATTCGTGTAGTCTATGGGTTTGCGGCCGATTGCAGTAATTACCTGTACAACAAGTGTTGAGGTGGATATTGGTACCTAAGAAAGAGTAATTAGAGGATTGAGAATTTAATGTAATGTGGAGCTTCTTGATTTTGACTCTTCACTAAATGCTGCAAAGGTGTTTTAGGTCCAGAAAAATGCAATTGCTTGATGCATGTATTTCACTTTGGGGGAGATGAGATATACATACAAAGTTTTAGTCAGGAAAGCTATAGGATTCACCAGTTGACAGACATAACAAGCATGGGTGGGAAGATGATGATGATGTGAGTCATTGAAAGGTTGGATGTAATGGGTGTAGACTGCTGTCAACTGACGTAGGGAAGGGTTCACTGGCAGCTGTTAATGCTGTAATGCTCCATAGCATTCCATTGAGCGAGGAACATCTTGCCCAGCAGAAAGAACGATAATCTTTTCAAGAATTGTCTTGAACCATTTAACTCTTCACAGAGTTATTATCTTCTTGAATTCATTGGCTTTTATATTCAGCAACTGATTCTTCAGAATGTGACTCTAAGCTGTCCGTTCCAGTTTAAAATGTTTGTTTTCTAAAATAATGTTGATATTGAAATGTTTTTTTGCATTTATTAACATGTGTTTCTCTTTTAGCAGTGGTCATGCACAATAAATATAACCAAGGTGAAGACAGTAGCAACATATTTGTCTGTTGGGCACTTCTTTTTCTTTATCCATGCTGCTTGTTGATGGCTTTGTAATGTACTTAGTCCATTACTTCTTTAATGTGATTGAAATATGATTGTTTCTTCTGTGTTTTACAGTGGATGTATTGAATCATCTTAGCAAAACAGTATTCACTGCCTTGCCACTCTATCAAGGTACCTGGATCATTAAAACCAAGGAAATGGGAGAATCAACGTAGACTGACATCCTACCTTGCAGTTCTGCACTGCCTCATAAAGTTATTTGCTCAATAGTTCCAACTTACAGAGTACCTATACCACAGAAAGTAATGAAATTAGGTAGGCCTACCTTTTAATTCTGTGCACTTGGAAATGTAGAATTACGTAGTAAGTATGAACTAGTTTAATTTTATCAGACAGAAATAACTGGTAACATTTTTTTATAGAGTTAGACCCTCATCATACTTCTTTGATATGGTTATTGCTAACTACAAGGATATGTTAATAATAATAATAATAATAATAATAATAATAATAATAAGATAATTTATCCTCTGTCCTAATCAGTCCCCAGCCCATCCAGAACAAGTCAAAACATCATGCAAGTACTTACATAGAGTGCAAATAAATAGGGAATGAAAAAGCAAGAATAAATGTTATGCATAGAACAAATGCAAAATATAATACAAACCCAAATAAACTTAAAACCAAAGCAATAATAAAACAAAAAGCACATGTAACAAACATTCTTGACCTGGGCAGTAAAATCTTCACCAACATGTCTGCGTATTTGTATGTTGACAATGTCTGTAGGAAGTCAGTCCATTCATTGGTGGAATACCCGTGGAAGTACTGTGAATGGAAAGGAATGACAGGAATAATTCTCATACCCATTATGTAGATGCTCTAATTTATGGAAAGTGCATGATCCTTTCCCATTGTGCATCATTCATAGTGGGTAGGTAGTTCCTCACAACATGGAACATAATAGTTGAAACTTCTTTTTATTCTAACTGGACTGACAGTAATTTTGGTAGGGATTGTTTTAATTCAAAAATATTTGTTAGATACATTTCCTTTGTAGCTGCAAAATGAGGTAGTGCTACAGATTTAGCAAGATGATCAAAACTTGCCAAGTATGTATTTTTCACATATTGGAATTTACTGTCATGGATAACTTTATCCAGTACTTGTGTTACTTTTGTGAAGTTATAGTTGAGTTGAACCATTCAGTTTAGGTGTCTTCTGAATATTGGTCATGTCAGTTTTGTTCTGAATTCGTTTGGTCACTTGTACAGGGGTCCACAATTTTTTCAAACAACTAGGATCGACTTTAAAATTCTGGGTTCCGAAAGGGTGATGTGAAGCAAGTTTCATTCTTAGGCCCTGTGGTTCTGGAGTCACCTTTGAACATCAGGGTTATCTGGTGCTGTCTGCTTTTTGTATGTGAACTGATATGCGTTTTTGCATGCAGGGGAAAACCTGCAATAATTATGCTGAAAGCATTAGCTGTCACTGTGCAAAATGTAGACATATGGGCCACCTGGCACCTGGGATTTGTGCCCATATGCACTTGGCCATTTCTCTTGTTACATTAGTTTAATATTAGATATGCAGATTGGTAATTATTTTGCAGTATTGTGGTATTAAAATCAACATGATTCTCCTTTGTGGCATATTACAGACCACATGGGTATTGTTGGAAACATTTTCTTGCATGTGTGTTGTGCAACAGCTGGAATGGTGTGTCATTCCTTGTTTCTGAAAAATTATGTATTTCAGAAAAGTTTTTTACATAACTCTGTTGTTACTTTCTGTAGAGCAGTCTGAGAAAGCCAAAGCTGGCTAGGTGACATGTATGAGCAACATGACAATGCAGCATGTGATTTCTGCTAGAATCTAAGAATGGCTGAGATGGCCTCTGATTACTCAACAGAATGCTGCATGTTGCATTCTGACATCAGGTTTTGTGATATGGCAGTGGCTTTGCAAGTGCAACTCAAAGTCGCACACAAAACGTCTGCAGTTGGATGTTATTACACCAGATGTTTGAAGTGAATCATGTGAAATATATGTCAGCTAACCAGCATGTGGAACGCGAAATTTAAGGGATCTTCCCACACAGTGTGGACGTGTTATGTTGAAATTTTCATTTTTTGAGGTTTAAGAGAAACAGGTGTGTTGAGTTTGCATAATTCATTTTGCTCATACTCAGCTTTCAGCTGTTGTGGTCTACCGTATGTACAAAGTTACACTGCAAAGTCTAGTGTCCAGTTTTGTAAGTATGTCGCAAGTCTGTTGTGATACCTTAGTGATGACATGACCAAATTGTTGTCACTTCCTACATACATTCCACAGAACATAATCCATGAAGGATCGAAGGCAACACTAGATATTTGTGTACACAAACAAATGCTGCAACTATATACTTAACACAGAATTTTAATCATCCTCTTTGGTTTTATAAATTATTATTTATGTGGGATTCAGCTCACCATAGATGAGTTTATGATCTTTTGCCATACTAAATTCTGGGTAAGTTGGCTCAATCCGTTATGTTTCTGACTTGTATTTTGAACATTCCCATTCGGAATCTTGGTCGTAACACCAGATACATCGACTGAGATTTTCATGGTTGTCCTAAACCTGTTCAGGAAAATGTTTGGGTATTGTCTTGTACTAGTCTGTCACCTCTCTTTACATTTTTTTTCTTTCTTTTTGCCATCATCCTACCATTCAGTGCTCTGTAGTTTGGGCAACTAACAGCATTTTAAGGAAACAGATAGAGGTCTTTGTTCATGTGGGTTGTTATTCAGCATGATTGGTGGTTAGTTACTGATGTTTTGGGACTAAAGAGGTTGCTTGACCCTTGATGATGGGACTGATAGCCTGACCTGAGTTGTCAGTAGCACACTACAAAGGAACACTGCCCAACTTCCCAAAAGAGGAAACACTTCATTCACTTTGTGGAGGAAGCCTGATATCACAAAAAATAATTATTAGATTGCACCCTGCACATGCAGCTTAACAGAAGCCATAATGGAATATTATATTATTATCATGTTTTATGCAGATGGTGTTTTTTTTTTTGTGTGAATTTGGTTTGTACCATTGTGTGACAAATTGTCGAAAATACAATAAATAAGAAACATATTGAATTTCACTTGACAGACTACAGGGTATATGACTGGGTACTGTTGAATGTGAGTGGGTACATATCTATATTGTACACTTTTGTTTTACTGTGTGCCATTGCATAATTCAGGCTGAAGGATGAGGTTTGGATACCAGGGTAATAGTGTGGTGGTTGGGGGGTGTTACTGTACCTATCTTGACTTTCAGCCACAGAAATGGCACATGACAGGGGCCAGAACAGATGTAATATTCCAAATCATAGTAACTACACACTTCATAATTTAGTTCTGCATAGTATTTGACACTTACCATTTGTTGAAAATGTATCAGTATACAGGAGTTTAAAACTTACTGAGACTTCATTGAGAAAACTGTAATTGTTAGTCGACTTCTTAATGATTACTGAATAATATCTAGAACAGTGGATTGCAGCCTTCTGGTGCACTCGGCACAATTAGGGATTTTCTTTTGCAGCACTGTAGAAGTGAAAAGACAGCTGAATTTTATAAGAGTACATTTACTTTGAAAAAATGTTGTGCATGGAGGAGAAACATAACACTATCATAAAGTAGGAACATGGTGAAGTATTTAGGCAGATATCATTTAGAAATGCTAATTAAGTACATTGGTTTCCAAACTTTCCATAATATAGCAAACTTCTTCGAACCCCCATCACCTTTCAGAACTTACGCATGTGCATGTGTGAAAGGAACACCTTTATCCATTTTAAATTTCTGAATTATCAGTTTTCACTTTCGCAGCACACTAGCTGATCTAGACCAGGAATATATGTTAGGTTTCATTTACCAAAAATGAAAATTTAATTATTGTTAATAATACCTTCATATAATAAATTATTGTTGCTTAGTTACTATTGGAGTTTCATGAGATTATCAGCATGAGTTTGGTCATTTTCTTTGAGATATTGACTTGGATCTGAAGGAGCCTAAAATTTCTGGCAGCCTTACATAACTACTTAACCAAATGAGTATCTCTTCACCAGCCACAGACTTGTGAATGTCTACATGTTGGGATTATGATTTTGACCCCAGTGTTCTGCATTTTTGCTGTGTCTAATGTACTAGATTGTTGATAAAAATGCATTGTACGTCAGAAATGCAATGAAATCCATTACTAAGTTCAGAACCTTGAGACAAAGAAAAAAATAATTTGTTCATGCCATAAGTGTTTTTTGTAAATTACCATTTTTATACTTTTTTAGATTACACATTTGATTGCTGCAAAAGTTGTTGACCTCCCTGAAGATTAGATGCATTATCTTGTAGTTCATGGAAGACTGGAGTCTTAAAGCCTACATTTCATATCATTTCTTAGCAGTTAATGAAACCATAGAGAGCTTACCAACCAATAAATCAGAGCTTTGCAAATTAGTCTTCAGATGTCACTGGGTAGAACTGTTTCATGGGTTTGTTGCTACACACACACACACTGCAGGTTCCAAAAATCACATCACACTTAAGAACATTCTTTGCTTCTATCGCAGTAACAAAAGGAGCACTGTGTGTACTTTTCCTTATTGAGCTTTTTGTTACGAAAAAGAAGGTCAGAGGGTTAGTTCAGGTATTCCTGTGTTAAGACCATCCTTGTATAATTCTGTTGGTATATTTTAGTAAGAAGTTTATCCACAATTTGGTATAGCAATTGGAATGTAGCTGTGCATCAGGCATAGATGCCATGAGACTGTTGGAAACAGATTTGGTCATTATTCTTGTGTTCATTGTTTTTACACATTAACATACCTATAGTATGCATAAACAGTGTTGGCAAAATGTAATTTGAAAATTATAGGTGAAGCAATCTAGAGAGCAGTAAAATGCCAGATTAGCTTTCAAAAAACAGTATGGTTAATAAAGTGGCAGAATTGCCAAAGGAGTACCAGCTACCAAAAAGAAACAAAATGGTGTGCACTGCACAGCAGTTGCAGGAGAGACAAGAGTGTACAGGGCTTTGTTGTGGCATCTTTTTTGTGTAATCAGTCCTCTTTCACTGTTTTAGTTTACAATATAGAGACTTCAGTTTGATAGTGCTGTTTGGGTAGGAATCTGGGACTGTTGGGACAAAACCAATCCATGACAGCCATTTCCAGTCCAATACCCTGCAAGTCTTAGACCAGGCCTCAAAAAATTACTCTGTGCCAGCTTACTATGGTACCTAGTAGTTTCCGTAACAGTTATTCTTCGTTAAGTGTTTTTCTTTGTTTGACTCTCGCAGCTTAGCAGCAATTACATCACTAAATTCTTCATCTGTGACAGCCAGTTCAAGTGATAAATTATTTTTTTTTAGGAGCCAGGTATCCACAAATTTTTAAAAAACCTAGGAGCCACATAAAAATCCTAGGCATCAGAAGGTGATGTGAACCAAGTCCAGTCCTGAGTACCCACATATTAGGTGCCACCATGCACAGTTCAGTCACTGTGGCACATGTCAACTGTAATTTTTGCACTTCTGTGTATAGCGTTCATTTGCAATTACATGTGCCCCAGGGTACATCTAATAGATATTTTGTGTATGGCTGGTAGACATTTTGTGTAAGGAGGCTCTTTAAACTACTAGTGTGTGTGTGTGTGTGTCACACGTGTTATATTTGTTAGTGCAGCTGTAGCAATGTACAAAACTGTTGTGGTTGATGAATCCCTTTACTGTACCATTAGACAAAAAAAATAAATTTTTTGGAAAGTGGAAGTCAAACAGGTAGTTGTCAGAAAGTACTTGTTGCATGTGTGGTTTAAAGACCTTGTGAACCGTGAAATGGTAGGGTATGATGACCAAGCTCTCCACCTTCAGAAAAGCAGAAACGTTAGAAAATGTAAGCTGATGGTTCTTGGACAGCTTTGGATCAGGAAAAATGTTTGGGGTTATTTTATGGGGTCTCAGTTTCCTCATTACTTATAGTTACTTAAAAATTATTTTTATATAACAGGGATGGAATTAGTAATATGTTATTGTTCAAAGAATGTCATTTTCTGTAAGCGTAGCATTTTCGAGCATTCCTCTTCTTTTAGGAAGTGATGTGTTTTAGGGTTTAAATAACCTATAAATTTAGGCATGTAATAAAAAACCAACATAGTATACAAGATAGACCAGTTTATTTTTCCCCTACTTTGGGGGAGGGGCCACGTGTGTGGTGATCATAAGAGGGACCGTATAGTTGTAAATGAGAGTACTACATTTTGCATGGAACAGTACACACCAAGTCATCTGACCTTTTGCAGACAGTTTAGTACAGCCAACAATAATCAGACATGCTTTTGACAATGGTCAATTATCCATGCAATTTTTTGTATGCCACATGAATATGAGTGTACAGATACCTCTCTATAGTTATATAGGTTATTAATTGTCATTGATCATTTAAGTTGAAATAGATATTCTGAAAGAATATTCGGCATTCCCTGTATGCTGCACACAATAGGCATGCCATAAATGTAATACTAGAATATCGTCTTATTTATATGTATGTACATCCACAAGTCTTATGTAGCTAGTGATTTACAAATTGTGATACTGGACTCCTTAGAAGTTTGAAAAGGTGAATACCATGTTCAGTCAAGTGGAGTATATTTTGGAGCACTCGAACTCGCTTTGCAAGAGGCTATGGACCTGTCATAAGATGGACTACTGATTGAATGTGTCATCCTCTATGGCTGTGTATGTTGTAACCAAGGCATCCTGAAAAACTAAGCCATCTCAGTTTATCTTTGTGATTGTCTAATGTATGAGGAATAAGTATCATCATTCATGTTTACAATTATATTATCTGTCTGGTGATGGCCATATATGGCCAAACGTGAAAGCCAACAATATGTTGGTTTTTGTTCATATTCATGTGCACTTTGATTGCATGCTTGTACACAAAGTACATTGGGAATTAGGCAAGAGTATAAACCCATATATTGTCAGCTCTGTTGATACTGGTCTTTTAAAGTTATTTGTTAAATTACTGCATGGTTTGTTTGACATGCTCTTTAACAGATGTGTCTCTTTTTATAGAGATGTTAATGGAATTCGAAACAGGAAGGATGAAGATCAGGGGGCAGCTGCTGGTGTGACTTGTGCTTTTGCTTGTGACGTCCCATCCACCTGCAGATGGCGCCTGCTGGAACTTTACTTCTCTTCCTCTGCACAGCATCTGCTTTGCTGCGTCCAGCACTGCTATCTTCTGGGACTGATGTTTCATTCTTGGATCGTACTTTGCTGGAGAAAGATATTGCAGCTGTTTTCAACAAGGTGAGCCATTTCTTGGACCATACTTCGCTGCAGAAAGATATTGCACCTGTTTCCAACAATATGAGCTTCCATTGTTGCAGTATGGAGAGACTATATTTTAATGCCAATAGTAAATACACAGTAGGTCTCCAAAGTAGGCGTAATATTGTATATTTGTATCAGTTCTTTGGAAGAGAATTGCATACATCATGTCAGTGATCAGCCTTGCCAGACTGTAGATCAGGAATAAGGGCCAGTGAAAGAACTAAACAAATTTTTGTATTTGCTCAGTAAGTTTGACAGAGTGTTATGAATATGGGAAGTAATTGCACTTGGGACTTGCACTTGCAGTATGGAGAGACTATATTTTAATGCCAATAGTAAATACACAGTAGGTCTCCAAAGTAGGCGTAATATTGTACATTTGTATCAGTTCTTTGGAAGAGAATTGCATACATCATGTCAGTGATCAGCCTTGCCAGACTGTAGATCAGGAATAAGGGCCAGTAAAAAAACTAAACAAATTTTTGTATTTGCTCAGTAAGTTTGACAGAGTGTTATGAATATGGGAAGTAATTGCACTTGGGATTTTAAGAGCAACTACTTTTACCCCATGAAAACAAAATTCAGCAGAGTTCCATGGGCTGTTGTACATATATGGTAACTAGTTATTTTTGTTTTGTAGAACCTACACCATGGATGCATTCCACTGATTACATTGCTTTTAAATTATTATTGCAGATCTCTCTTCCTCCTTCCCCGCTCCTCCCCCCCCCCCCCTTTTTTTTAGTGTTGTGGTGATGATGTGTATGTGGAGACTATTGACAAGGCTTGACTCGTGTAACTCTCTTACAAATGTTGAAATAACGCTTCAAACAGTTGCTGTATATTAGCAGATCTATTGAATGAAAATTAATGTGTGATTTGCGATTTGCTGGAAATCAACCATAATGAGCCTTAAATTTTATTGCAAAGTACCGTCTATACACAACAATTGATTTTTGGTAAGACACTGTTTGGTAAAGAAAATATGGGCGTTCTATTCAATACCTTAATTTTCAACTTCTTGTAGTGGTAGATGGAGCGTGCCTGACTGGCTTTTATCTTGAATTTGAATGACGCCATCCTATTGTGCATATGTAATAGATTTTATTGCAAAGTACCGTCTATACACAACAGTTGTTATGTATAGACGGTACTTTGCAATAAAATTTATTACACATGCACAACGGGATGGCGTCATTCAAATTCAAGATAATGAGCCTGCTATTTTTTGAGGATCCAACTTGTATTGAACTAATTGAGTGAGTGATTCCACACTGCAGGAATAGAATAGAATAGAATAGAATACATAAGGGGGAACATTGTAGTGAACATTGCCCTTCGAATGTTGTCATTTTTTTTGTACAGCCCTCCTGCATTCAGTAGTCTGCGCTTTGAACAAAGTGCAATATCCTGCTGATGGAGATATCATGAAAGTCACCAGGTTTCACAAAATGTTGACCAGGTGCCTAAATCTTATTGTGGCCAATGACTCGCAGTCACATAGAACATGTGAGGCCTTTGCATATGCCTGTTGGTATCTACCACACCTGGGATTTCCTATCAGCTGCAGTCTGAATAGATATCCATTTAAATGATTGTGCCCTGTTAGTGGCCCCATTAATATTCTTAGCTGGTTTTGGCTCCAATTGAGTAATTCCCAAGCTGAATTTGCAGAGGGTCTTTTAAGAAATTCCTTAGGCTGCCTTTGACCACAAGTGTACTGCCACTGCTCCTAATGTTTCGTAATTGTCCAATCCCTGATTCCTTCCATGGGAACCTTTATACAGAAGTTCCACAGGCAAGCTTAGGTTGTATGAGTGAATGTGAGAAGCCTTGCCAGGCTACTTGGTCAGCTTTTTCATTTCCATTAATTCCCATGTATCTTGGCATCCATACCAGTTGCATTCTGTTAAGGTGTGCCAGTTTTACCACAGATTGAAGGCATTCCCGGACTAATTTAGAATTTATGTGGAAATTGTTGAGGGCCTTGATGGCCACTTGCTTCTGCTGCTACACTATTAAGAAAGTACCATACTGTATATTTCATGGAGTACTTATTCTTTGTCAGCCTATATTGACATATTTATGTGCTTATTTTTTGTTAAATGAAATTATTTAAGTAGTGCATATTCATGATATTTGAGAGAACTGAGCTTGGAAAGGCATTTTATATTCTTGAAAATTCTCACCAAAGTATGCTGATCACAAACATAACACGGTCAATCAGAGTAAATTATGCAGACAGTAATTTTTTCCACAATGTACAATATAAATGTCCATCAGAATATCCATTCCTGATGTGGAATGGGTATGGAACTAAGTTCTGACATTAACTTGTCAAGTCATGAATGTCTCTGCATGTACAGTCACTTGGGTTTGCATGCTTGAGTTTGTTTATAAGAAACCCACGTGCAACAAACAATTTTTCCAGCTGATAATTAATATTTTTGTTTTCCCAGGTGGCCTATGGTGGTGTGACCACTACAAAACGCAGCATCTCATCAAAATACTTTCCTTCTTCTGGTTCCCCTACAACTGTCCCACCGCCATTCACAAGTATTTCTGTACCAACAGCACCACCAAAGGTTGTAACTCCACCCACACCTCCATACACAGATCCATCAAGTCACAAATCTCTCCCACCTGCTCCACCTATGCATCCAACTACAGCCCCTCCATTCACCCCACCCAAGGCATTATTTCCTCCCTCCTTTACAACTCCAGTGCCTCTTGAGGAACCTTCATACATTCCCCCCATACGATCTTTCTTCACACCACCTCTTCCCCCAGAGTATGCAAATCCTTTTGCTGATAAGCCAACCCTGAGAGGGAGTAACTCTGATGGTGTAATTTCACAAGCAGGCAGGAGGCCAGTTCCACCACCAGCTAGGTCTCCATCAGGAAGGGATCGTATCCCTTTGAGACCACCAGACTTGGTGCCAAATTTAGAACGAGATGGAAGTGGGTAAGTATATAAATTTTGTTTTAACAGAAGTACTATAGTATTTCAAAGACATCTCCTAATTAAGCATTTGTAACATATAAACCCTTAGTTAATTGGTTCTATCACATAGTTCTTTTTAGTGTTTAATCTTCATTGTTCTACGAAACCATACGCTGGTCAATAACCTTGCTGGCTAATGGCCTAGCATGGCATATACTGGTCTCTGTTTACGTGGTAGCAATTTCACTGTCCACACACAGCCAGGAATACTCATGCTATCAAGAGACGCAGTTGATATTTAAATTTGTCTCATGTCTGATGTGATGCACACTGCCAACAGGATATGGGTTTGTGCAAGTTGTATTGGCACAGAATGTTTTTTCTGCTTTTTCTTAGAGCCATTATCTTTCCGTTTAATAGCTCATCAGTTTCTTCACTTAACCTTTAGAGTCCATGCATCCTATGTATAGGACAGCATTGAAAGTCCTGCCTGGCTCAAATGTCCTATATGTAGGACCACCACAACCCCTGCCATTTAAATATCTCACTCTCAGTGCCATGAAATGAAAACATGCAGGGGAATGAAATATAGCTTCATTCATTTTTTAACTCCACAATAAATAAAATTTTTGGCCAGTTTCATGTTCTGACCGCTGTACTCCTGGGAAATAAACCGTATACCAATGGAATGAGAGACTATACAGTCTTCAGAGACAAAATGGCTAGCTGTATTTTTTTATTTTTAATGGTTTCTAAGTATCCATTCCGGCCATAAACAGTGGGAAGTACGATATATTGTGATGTGGCTTCCATGTCAGAGACAGTCTTAACTGACGGCATATAAACAGCAGGCTTGTTGTGCAGTGAGAAAGTATGATAGCCTATGTACGAGGGAGAGTCAAAATGAAAACCGTAAAAGTTTATATGTATATAAATATAAATATTTAAGGTTTTCATTTGACTCACCCTCGTAGAATGTGCCAGAAGTCGTTTTGCACCTATATTGCATTTGTCTAGAACATCTGTCACACTGAATCGTTACATGTTTTTTCAAAACGATCAAGCATCAATCAAATATAGTTTTAATTATTTCTTTTTTACTTGTCATTTTATTTACTCATTCTTGATATAAAAAGGGTGTGCTGTATCGAGTAAAAAAACGAAATCATATTTTATTAAAATAACACAGTCACTTGTACTCCCTCACTCACATCGCTCTTGTACACGACTGCTTTCCTTACTGGACTGCTAGTGTGCGTTGACTGCTGCTAACATTTTCTCATTTAAATCTCTCCCCATACAACCCCTCCTACCTATTGCCAACGGTTCCTGAACATATGTTGACAGACTGTAACTGGCGCCAGCAAACCTAATAAACAACTATACTAAAATGATCAGCTACAAGGGACGTGTAAGTAGCTGTGCCCGTTCCCATTGGTATTCTGTGTGACTCGTGAAGAGGGTCACAACTTACAATTCCTGGTCAGAAGGCAGTCACAGATGGAAGTTTAGTGCATTGCTAGGATGTTAAATGGTGGATGAAATATTGTTTTCTTTTCAGAAAACTAAAAGCCCATATTTTTAGCAATCCAGCATCATGTCATGTTCATCCTGAACAGTTTTACCCTGTCATAAATGTTTGAGGCCTGTCCTTTCAGAGGACATATGCAGCTTTCTGGTGTACTTTGATTTAGTTCTCTAAGAGGGCCAATTTTCAGGGCAGTGTAAGGTAACTACCCAAAATTCGTGAATTTTGGGAATATTGGGCCATCAGTGTTTTGGAACTTGTTACTTAGAATGCTCAAAATTGTATGGATGCTTATGTCCATTAGTAATTCCACAATTTTTTACAATTTAATGGAGGCTGGTTGTGAGCTGTGTTGATTTGAGTCAGATTGATCCTAAATGAATCTGAGTGATGCCATTCTAAACTGTTTTGTATCAAGGATCTTTAGTGGCATATTGGTATAAAAATGTTGTACTAAAGGTTGTCATGGTTATTTGAACTTAGCAGATATCTAGACTGAAAACAGAAGGAACCACAGACTCAGTTGCAGCTGTTCAGAAGGTATTTTAGCACTGTGGGATATTCCAGATTTGTTTTAAAGGGTACCAACGTGTATTCTTTATATAGACAGATTTCTGTGGAGAATTGTGCTCCAGAGTGTCATGTGTTTTTAGTTGGCAGGCTTATGACACATTTAATTCAGTGACCCTCAGTGCTGATGTGTGCCATTTTAATTTTTTCAGCTCATTGTCAGCCTCATCTGATCGCAAGAAACCGCTCAATACTCCAAGCTTCAATCGTTCTCCTGAAGCTCCATACTCAGAGCTGGATAAAGTTCCTGGTTCCAGCCACCAGCGTCCATTAGCTAATGATTCTGATTTTGAGTTTGTTCCTATTCTTCAGTACCCTTCTGTATCACGCATTCTTTCAGGAAGCAATGGTCGCAGGCCTGAAGCTCAACCACCTCCTGAGGTTCTCCAGAGGCTTAACCAACCAGAATCAAAACCTCCTCGTATGCCAGAAGTGTTTCCAAAACTTGCAATGGATCCATCACTTCCAAAAACATCAAAGAAAGATATCCCTCCACAGCCAATGCCTGGCCCTGATGTAGAGGCTCCTCAAATTGACCCAGTTTCTGCTCAGAACCCATCAAACTCTCTCGGTATCAACAAACCGCATTCCTCAAACATCCCGTCCAATACAGATTCTATTATTGACCAGCATACTGAAGGAAAACCAGAACAGCTTCCTGATCCACAGCCACAGCCACCAAAGCTTAATGCTGCGGCACCCGACACACCAAATCCATCCCAAAGTTCAATTCGAAATAAGGCACGTCTTGCCTGGGATGTTCATGTATATCTGATAGCGTCACTGTTCACAGTCCTTGCTCTGTGTTCCTTGGTGAACATTTTTCGTGTGAATATCTGTAAGCGTCTTCTATCACGTGGATATTACATCACCTTGCATGGTGTTTTGCTCATAATTGGCATCGTACGGTCTGTGTATCTTTTTTATGATGCTTACAATGTCAACAGCTCCTTTCCTGAACCTATTTCTCGCCTTTTACTGAATATTGTCTTGCCACTGTTGACTTCAGCCTTTATTGTGCTATTTATGTTCCTTTTGTATGCTTCGAAAGTCCATATTTTCAGCCTTGGTCTGCAAAGGCCTTCCCTGGCAGGTGTATTTATAATATTGCACATTTTGTTGTGCATTACAATGGATCTTTCAACAGGGATAGATGAAAGTATGACGTATCTACCGCTCATTTGTCAGTCCATCTTCATTATATTGTGCATCTCCCTAGGGTTTGCCTACCTCTATGCCTATAAACATCTCTCAAAATCTGCAGCTGTTAGAAAGCAGGATAACATTTTTGGAAGTGGATTTACAAACATTACCCGCCCAACATTGGCTGTTGCAGTTCGGGCTACTTTAGCAACAGCATTGTTAAGCCTTCTGATGGCAGCTGTTCAATTGTATGGCATATTAGGATCTTACAATGTTGCACGTCCGGCAAGTGACAAAACCTCTGGTTGGTTGTGGTGGGGTTATGAGTTCTCAGTGCGTGTCATAGAAGTGTCAATGTGTTTCCTCTTATCGTGGGCTGGGGTTCAGCCCCTTCGATCAAGCACTATTGAAGATGAAAAGGAATCTCAGAATTCAGGGTTTGCTTTATTCCGTTGTGGCCAGTGTAATAATACTCCACAGAGCAGTGAGGCAACTGATGACATTTATCCTGCCGTCTGCGTTACTAATCAGGCTATTCATGACTACACAGTTCGAACAGGGAAAAAAGTCTATGATGACTCATTTCCTTTGAACAACTTGCACGGTGGGCTTCCTTTACAGGAGTCCACAGTTAGCATTTCTACCTCTGAGAGACGCTCTTTGCGAAAGACTGGTTATGTGTCTACTAATGACTCGCCATACCCTGTAATTGGAAGTGGTGCAGTAGATTCTCGAACCATGATGAAGAAATCAGGAACTTCGGATATTGAAAGACCGGATTTTGATTCGCCATTCCCTGCCACAAGTGAGGTTCGGCATTCGTTAAAGAATTCAAGTTGCAGTGGTGGGGGTGGTAGTGGTGGCGGGGGAGGAACTTTAATATCACTGAATGGTGACCAAGAGCAGGCAGCAGAATCTGTTTGTGGCAGTAGTAGTACTATGGAGAGGAGGCCATTGAAGAAATCTGGTACGTTGGATCCTGCTATTGGCTTCCCAGGCATAGGGACTTCAGATGTGAGGCGGTCCATCAAGAAATCCGGGACTATTGCATCATTGAATACTGAGAGAAGAACACCTGTAAATCAACACAGGGGTGGTACACAGACTTTATGTTCCACAAGAGAGTGTTCATCACCTTCCATGTTAGTAGCAGAGAATGGATTTGTACGGTTCAGGGCGCTTGCAGACCCAGAAGAACAGAATATGGAAGAGATGGTTGGAAGATAAAACTGACTTTTCCAAAAATATTAGAGATCTTTGAAGCATGACCATTTACAAATGACAGTATGTTTGCATGCAGGCAGAGTCATGTAGAGCTTGGGTTTCGGTTATCTTGAAATTTTAATTATATTGTTCTAGGATTTTGCCCATTCACTGCTAAATCATACTATAGTAGATTTTTACTTAGAACATCCAGTTTTAAAAGTTCTGCTATAATAATGCTGTTGACAGATACCAATTTGAGGAGTTGGTTGTTGGTTGGGTGCAAGCAGATAAAAGTATAGCACCTGTGAAAATTTTGAAGATGGTTTTGGTTTCAGAAATGCACTATGCCAGGCTTAAAATTGAGTCTCACTATAGCATTATAATGAACAAAATGATAAACATGTGATTGGCCTACCACATACAAAATGCACTGGTTAAGAAGTTAAATTATGATAATCTAGTTTTATTGTTCTTAATTCTGAAAACCTTAAAACCGGACGTACGTCTTTGGAAGTACGGATCTTTTGAAATGATAGGAATCCAGTCACAGTCAAAAGTTCTGCTACAGAAATGTCATGCTGTATTTCTTTATTTTATGCTTTTTTTTTTGTTGTATTTTATCTTGGCAGTAGTTTATGGCACTACAGCTAATCATAAGAAATTAAAAATGGAATTTAAAATCTTCAAAATGTTAGTAT
>Ga0123357_10000615_pt1 | contig 35314 bp, 31 predicted proteins | sample TergutEmb28metaG_FD_89873 | JGI IMG/M metagenome (GOLD analysis project Ga0123357, IMG submission 89873) | Embiratermes neotenicus P4 segment gut microbial communities from Petit-Saut dam, French Guiana - Emb289 P4 | ecosystem: Host-associated > Arthropoda: Insects > Digestive system > Gut ... | reverse complement strand
TGCCCTGGGTAAGTCGGGACCTAAGGCGAGGCCGACAGGCGTAGTCGATGGACAACGGGTTGATATTCCCGTACCGGCGAAACAACGACCCTGCCGAGGCGAGCAATGCTAAGGACGCGAGATTGCGTGAGGACTTCGGTCCAGGCGTGGTTGAGTCTCCGACCCAAACTCGTATTAGGCAAGCTGCGGAGGGACGCAGGAAGGTAGCCCAACCCGGGCGATGGTAAGCGCAAGCTGATCCCGGGCTAAGTGTGTAGGGTCAGGTGTAGGCAAATCCGCACCTGAATAACCTGAGACATGACGGCGATGAAACCTCTGGTTTCAGAAGTGGGTGATCCTATGCTGCCTAGAAAATCTTCGTGAGCGAGTTGTTTAGCCGCCCGTACCCCAAACCGACACAGGTGGATAGGTAGAGAATACTAAGGCGATCGAGAGAATCGTGGTGAAGGAACTCGGCAAAATACCCCCGTAACTTCGGAATAAGGGGGACCTGATATGTGGCGGATTTACTCCTTAAGCATTGAAGGTCGCAGAGACCAGGCCCAAGCGACTGTTTACTAAAAACACAGGTCCGTGCTAAGTTGAAAGACGATGTATACGGACTGACTCCTGCCCGGTGCTGGAAGGTTAAGGGGAAGTGTTAGGGCAACCGAAGCACTGAACTTAAGCCCCAGTAAACGGCGGTGGTAACTATAACCATCCTAAGGTAGCGAAATTCCTTGTCGGGTAAGTTCCGACCTGCACGAATGGAGTAACGATTTGGGCGCTGTCTCCACCACGAACTCGGCGAAATTGCACTACGAGTAAAGATGCTCGTTACGCGCAGCAGGACGGAAAGACCCCGGGACCTTTACTATAGCTTGGTATTGGTGATCGGTACAGCTTGTGTAGGATAGGTGGGAGACTTTGAAGCAGGGACGCCAGTTCTTGTGGAGTCATCGTTGAAATACCACTCTGGCTGTTCTGGTTATCTAACCTAGGTCCGTTATCCGGATCAGGGACAGTGCCTGGTGGGTAGTTTGACTGGGGCGGTCGCCTCCTAAAATGTAACGGAGGCGCCCAAAGGTTCCCTCAGCCTGGTTGGCAATCAGGTTTTGAGTGTAAATGCACAAGGGAGCTTGACTGTGAGAGAGACATCTCGAGCAGGTACGAAAGTAGGGATTAGTGATCTGACGGTGGCACGTGGAAGCGCCGTCACTCAACGGATAAAAGGTACCCCGGGGATAACAGGCTGATCTTGCCCGAGCGTCCATAGCGACGGCATGGTTTGGCACCTCGATGTCGGCTCGTCGCATCCTGGGGCTGGAGTCGGTCCCAAGGGTTGGGCTGTTCGCCCATTAAAGCGGCACGCGAGCTGGGTTTAGAACGTCGTGAGACAGTTCGGTCCCTATCCGCTGCGCGCGTAGGAATCTTGAGAGAGGCTGTCCTTAGTACGAGAGGACCGGGACGGACAAACCTCTGGTGTGCCAGTTGTTCTGCCAAGAGCACGGCTGGTTGGCTACGTTTGGAAGTGATAACCGCTGAAAGCATCTAAGCGGGAAGCACGTCTCAAGATGAGGGTTCCCACAGAATAATCTGGTAAGGCCCCCGGAAGACTACCGGGTTGATAGGTCGGATGTGGAAGTGCTGTAAGGCATGGAGCTGACCGATACTAATAGGCCGAGGGCTTGTTTCCTACAAAGGTGCTACGCGTCCACTGTGCGGTTCTCGAGTAACGGTCGGGAGCCTTTTGGCCCGATATAACTCCATAGAGTTTCGGTGACCATGGCAAAAGGGAAACGCCCAGCTCCATTCCGAACCTGGAAGCTAAGCCTTTTCGCGCCGATGGTACTGCACGCGGGAGTGTGTGGGAGAGTAGGTCGTCGCCGGACATTTAAACACCCCCCTTGTGGCTTGCCGCTGGGGGGTGTTTTGTCGTACGGCTAGGTTTGCCGCCAACCACGCGGGACGAGAGGATATAGAGGTGAATAGCGAAGGACGAGACAAGCGCCGAGGCAGCGAAGGCCGGAACGATGCACAACGCTCTGCTAGATCTGGGTCGGGCCGCGCGGGTGGCTTAGGTTCGGCAGGACGTGGGACGCGTGGCGGCGGACAAGGATCCCGAAACAGCAGTGGGGCCGGTGGACGAGGCCAGCAGATTCGTGATACCCGCAGCGATGAGACGGGCAGAGGAGCGCCTGTGCGCAGGTCCAATGGTGGTGAACAAGGATCCCGGGGTCGCGCTGGTGGCACCGATGACAGCAGACGGACACGTGGGTTCGGCAATGACGGTGACAGGGCTGCTCCACGTGGGTCGTCGCGCGGGCTTCCCCGGGATGCGGCTAGATCTCGTCGGCGTGAGGACACGTCCGACGGCGGCCAAGAGGGTCAGGGGCGCGACTTGTTCCGTCGTGGGCGGGGAAACGAGCGGAGCGCTAGAGGCAGCGAAGAAGAGTTTGGCTTCAGGCCAGGCGGGAAAACAACTGGGGCGAACCGGCAATCGGTCGGTGGCAGGCAGGGTTCTCGACCGCAGGGAGAGCGTCGTTCTGGTGTTTCGGGGGGCGGCGGACGCGGGGAGTTCTCAGGCCGTCGGGGTGCGGATTCGACTGATCGCAAGGGCGACGGGTTCCGGTCGGCGCGATCGGGGGACACGGATCGTCGCGTGAGCTCGTCTCGACGCGCGCCTGGGTCGGACGCGCCTCGTTCGCAACGACCGCCGCGCGACTCGTCGTCGGCGAAACCCCGGTCGGGTGGCATCGCGCCGAAGCTTCCGGTCGGGCCAGAGTTACCACCGGATCTCGATTTAACGTCGTTGCCGAGGATGGTGCGGGCGGAACTTCGCGGGTTGAGCGAGGAAGGCGCGCAACGAGTGGGCGGGCATCTGGTGATGGCCGGTCGCCTGGTCGACGACGATCCACAACAGGCATACGCGCATGCTCAGGCCGCGCGCCAGCTCGCGCCACGGTTACCGCTCGTCCGCGAAGCCGTTGGGGAAACCGCGTATGCGGCGGGCGATTACGCGCAGGCGTTGACCGAATTTCGGACGGTGCGGCGCATGAGCGGCAACGACGACTACCTGCCGGCGATCGCCGACTGCGAGCGGGCGTTGGGGCGTCCGCGCGAAGCGTTGAAGCTGATCCGCGACGGGCTGCCCCAGGCGTCGGACGTCGCCCACGTCGTGGAATTGCGGCTTGTGGAGGCCGGGGCGCGCGCGGATCTCGGTGAACGCGACGAGGCGCTGCGGGTGCTGCGGGACCAGATCGCCAGGATCGGCGGACGCGGCCCGGCTGCGGCGCGCGCGAGGCTGCGGTATGGGTACGCCGACCAACTGGAACAGGCCGGACGGGTGCAGGAAGCCGAAGAATGGTTCGCCGCCGTGGTCGCGTTGGACGACGGCGAGGCGACCGACGCGGACGAGCGGTTGGCGGCGCTGCGTGGCGTCGAGATCGACTATGAGGCGTTGGAGGATCTGATCGGCGACATTGATGCCGATGGGGAGGCCGACGAGGAGGAGCCGTTGCCGTGACCAGGCTCATCGACTCCTATGACGCCGCGTTCTTCGACCTCGATGGGGTGATTTACGTCGGGCCGGTCGCCGTGGACGGCGTCGTCGGCGCGATGTCGCAGGTGGACGCGTTAGGCGTGCGGGTCATGTATCTCACCAACAACGCCGCGCGGAGCAATGCCACGGTGGTCGACCATCTCACCCGGCTCGGGCTGCGCGCCGACGCCGGCATGGTGCTGACCAGCGCGCAGGTCGCCGCCGTCAACCTGGCGCGCGAGTTACCGGGGGGCGCCAAGGTACTCGTGGCGGGGTCTCAGAGTCTGGCGGAACTGATCGCCGAAGCGGGGTTGAGGCCGGTGGCCTCCGCCGATGACGCGCCCGTGGCCGTCATCCAGGGGTACGACCCCCAGCTTTGCTGGCCCGTGCTCGATGAAGCATGTCTGGCCATCTCGCGCGGGGCGCGGTGGTATGCGACCAACGACGACGCGTCCCGTCCGACCGACCGGGGGATGGTCCCAGGCGCGGGGGCCATGATCGCCGTCATCGGCGCGGCGCTCGGCGGGGCTCCGACGACGTTCGGCAAGCCGTTTCGGCCAATGATGGACGAGGCGGTGCGGCGGACGGGGGCGTTGCGCCCTGTGTTCGTCGGCGACCGCATCGACACGGATATCATTGGTTCCTGCCGGGCGGGGATCGACTCGCTGTTGGTGTTCTCGGGCGCGCATGGCAAAGCCGATCTGGTGGCCGCTGGCGTGGGGGAGCGGCCTACCCATATCGGGATGACTGTGAGCGCGTTGCTCGCTCCCGCGCGAACGGCTCCAGGAGATGCGGATGGCCGTCGTTGTGGCGGCGTCGAGGCGGTCGTCGCGGGCGGTGTGGTCACGCTGTCGGCCATCCCCGACGATGTGGAGGGCCAACTGGACGCCCTGTGGGCGGTGGCCGCGTTGGCGTGGGACCGCGCGGACCGGGGGGAACCCGTCGATGTGAGTGCGGCCTTGGATAGTCTTGATCTTCTCCACTAACACACAAGGGGTCAGTTGTGAATGACGAGAGCATGGCGTCGCCGGAGACGGGCGATGAGCGCGTGGACGAAGCGTTGCGGCGCGTGGCCGACCTGAGCGGCGTCGACGTGTCGGAACACCCTGCGGTGCTCGAAGCGGCCCACGACGTTCTGCGGGAAACGTTGAACCGGTCGCAGGCGCCGTCCTGACGTGAGGCTCGATCTGGCGCTCGTCGAACGCGGGCTGTCGCGGTCGCGCAGCCACGCGAGGCAGCTCATCGACTCCGGGCGCGTGCGGGTGGGCGGCGAGCCCGTCGGCAAGGCGTCGTTGGCCGTCGATGGCCTGACGCCGATCGACGTGGACGCCGACCGTTACGTCTCGCGGGCCGCGTACAAACTCCTGGGCGCGCTGGAAGATTCGGGGGTAGCGGTTCCCGGGCGGGTGTTGGACGCCGGGGCGTCCACCGGGGGGTTCACCCAGGTGTGCCTGGAAGCTGGCGCTCAACGGGTGTACGCGGTGGACGTGGGGCACGGGAAGATAGCTGCGGCGTTGCGGCTAGATCCCCGGGTGGTTGTTTGGGAGGGGGTCAACCTGCGCGACCTGACGATGGCGCACGTGGAGGACGAGCCGGTGGGCCTGGTGGTCGCCGACGTGTCGTTCATCTCGTTGCGGCTGCTGCTGCCGTCGATGTTGGGCGTGCTGGCCGACGACGGGGACGCGTTGTTGCTCGTCAAACCGCAGTTCGAGGTGGGGCGCGGCGGGCTCGACGGGCGTGGGGTCGTCCGGGACCCGGCGTTGCGGCGCCAGGCCGTGGAGGCCGTCTGCGCGGACGCTGCCGGTTTGGGGTGGCCGACGGTGTGGACGGGGCCGAGCCGGCTGGCGGGGGCGCACGGGAACGCCGAGTTCTTCGTCAGATTGGGGCGTTGAGGCTGCGGGTCAGGCGATGGTGAATCCAGCGATTGTGCGGAAGATAGCGGGTCGCGAGCGTGGGCGCGGCAGGACTGCGTGGACGTGGCGAGCGCGTCGCGTTCCCCGTCTCGATGGCAATGAGTGGCGGTGCCGCGAGCTCCGCGATGATAGGCGGGCGTCCCCGTCGCCGGGCGAGCCGCCGTCGCCTCTTACACAAACTAGCCACCTTGTGGCGTGGCCTCTACAGTGATGGGTGTGAATCCGACGACGCGTCACGTGGCTGTGACCATGCACACCCGACGACCGGCAGCGCTCGATGCCGCCGCCGAATTCGTCGCGGGCATGTCCGCCCACGGCATCGTCAGCGTGCTCATGCCGGACGAGGTAGAGCTCGTCCGCCAACGGATTCCAGACGCTGCGGTGGGCACGCTGGACGACGACACGTCGTGCGAGTTGTCGGTGGTTTTCGGCGGTGACGGGAACATCTTACGCGCCGCCGAATGGGCGTTGCCGCGCGAGGTGCCGGTGTTGGGCGTCAACCTGGGGCATGTCGGGTTCCTGGCCGAACTGGAATCCTCCCAGGTGGGGACGCTGGTGGACACCGTCGTCAACCGCGCCTACGACGTGGAGGAACGCTCTACCGTCGACTGTGCGATCCGCGACCGGGTCGGCGGGAAGGCGGTCTGGCGGTCGTTCGCCGTCAACGAATGCTCTCTGGAAAAAGGGGCGCGCGAACGGATGATGGACGTGCTGATCCGCGTGGACGACCGGCCACTGTGCCGTTGGGCGACCGACGGCGTGCTCGTGGCCACGCCCACCGGGTCGACGGCCTACGCGTTCTCGGCCCACGGGCCGGTGGTCTGGCCGGATGTCGACGCGACGCTGCTCGTGCCGTTGTCGGCGCACGCGCTGTTCGCGCGTCCCTGTGTGTTGAGCCCGAACTCCACGGTGCGGATCGAATTACTGCCAGGCACTCACGGGGGTGTCCTGTGGTGCGACGGGAGGCGTCGGGCCGAGATGGCGGCGGGTATGGAGGTCGAGGTGCGCCGGGGCGAGCACACGCTGCGGTTGGCGCGTACCGCCGAGCAGCCGTTCGTCACCCGGTTGGTCCGCAAATTCCAATTGCCCGTCAACGGGTGGAGAGGCGTGGACGAGAGGGACCAGGTCCATGCTGGGTGAACTGCGCATCGTCGACCTGGGGGTGATCGGCGAGGCAGTCCTCGAACCGGGGGCCGGGTTCACCGCCGTCACGGGGGAGACCGGGGCGGGCAAAACCATGATCGTCACGGGGCTGTCGCTGCTGTGCGGGGCGAAGGCGGACCCCCGGCTGGTGCGGGCTGGCGCCACGCGCGCGCTGGTCGAAGGGCGGTGGGCGTTGGACGCCTATAGCGCCGCCGCGCTGGAGGATCTGGGAGCCGATATCGAGGCAACAGATGGCGCGACCGGGGGGCCAGAGGTGCTGACCGTCCGGCAGGTGGGGGCGTCGCGGTCCAGGCTGAGCATCGGCGGGGTGCCGGTGCCGTTGGCCCAGGGTGCCGAATTGGTCGGTGAATGGGTGACGATCCACGGGCAGATGGAGCAGGTGCGGCTCGGATCGCCGGAACGCCAGCGTGAGGTGCTGGACGAATTCGCGTCCGCCGCGTTGGGCGACTCGTTGGACCGCTACCGGGCCGACTACAAGGCCCGCAGCGTCGCGCAGGCCGAACTCGACCGTTTGCGGGCGCAGGCGCAGGAGCGGCTGCGGGAACTGGACTTATTGCGTTTCGGGCTGGAAGAAATCGGGCGAGCCGACCCCCAGCCGGGCGAGGACGTGGTGTTGGGGGCGCAGGCCGTCAAACTCCAGGCCGTGGACGACCTGCGGCTCGCGGCCCGGCAGGCGCAGGTGGCGTTGGCCGGCGACGACGACGCCTACGACGTGCCGGACGCGATGGGGCTGGTTGCCACGGCGCGGAAGGCGTTGGGGGATGCCGGGGATTCCGACGCCCAACTGGGAGCGTTGGGGGACCGGCTGGCCGACGCCGCCAGCGTCCTGGCCGACGTGGCGATGGAACTCGCCACGTACCTCGACGGGCTGGAAGCCGACCCGTTGAGGCTGGAATGGATCGCCGGGCGGCAGGCGGAATTGCAGTCGTTGTCGCGCAAATACGGCGGCAGCGTCGACGCGGTGTTGGCGTGGGCTAGACAGGCGTCGCAGCGGATGGTGGACCTGGACGCCAGCGAGGAGCACATTGAGGAGTTGACGGCGTCCGTCGAAGCGCTGGACGCGTCGCTGGATGGGCTGGCGTCGGCGATCAGCCAGGCGCGCCGGGACGCGGGGGAGCGCCTGTCGGGGCTCGTGGCCGGGGAACTGGCCGCGTTGGCGATGCCGAACGCCCGGTTGGAATTCCAGGTGACGCCGCTGCCCGCGCTCGGGCCGCACGGGGGCGATCAGGTGGCGTTGATGTTCTCGGCCAATCCGGGGGCTGCGCCGGGGCCGTTGGGCAAGGTGGCCTCGGGCGGCGAATTGTCGCGGGTGCGGCTGGCGCTGGAGGTGGTGCTCGCCTCGGGCGCGTCTGGCTCCCGCCAGACCTTCGTCTTCGATGAGGTGGACGCTGGCGTCGGGGGCTCGGTCGCCCTGGAGATCGGCAGGCGGCTTCAGCGGCTCGCTGAGCACGCGCAGGTGATCGTCGTCACCCATCTGGCGCAGGTCGCGGCGTTCGCCGACCGGCAGTACGTCGTCGCCAAATCCGACGACGGGCAGGTGACCACCAGCGGCGTCCACGAAGTGACCGGCGACGAACGACTCGACGTGCTCGCCCGGATGATGGGTGGCCTCGACGACAGCGAGTCCGCCCGCGCCCACGCGGCAGAATTGGTCGCGCTGGCGGCTGCGGGGAAGTGACGCGCGGGGGCGGCCCCGCGCGTCGAAGCGTCCGTCTGCTGCCCATCGTGGCAGGCGGCGCGGCGTCCTGGAGAGCCCATGAAAAAAGCGGCGCGGCGTTGTTTTTCTGCGATATCGTCGCCTGCGCCCCTGCTGGACAGGCCGGATGTCTGATAGTCTGAAGGTCCGTGAGCAGTAGAGCCGTCACCAAACATGTATTCGTCACCGGAGGCGTTGTCTCCTCTCTCGGGAAGGGGCTGACCGCCTCTAGCCTGGGCAGTCTTCTCGTCGCGCGCGGGTTGCGCGTCACGATGCAGAAACTCGATCCGTACCTCAACGTCGACCCGGGCACCATGAACCCGTTCCAGCACGGCGAGGTGTTCGTTACCGAGGACGGGGCCGAGACCGACCTCGACATCGGGCACTACGAGCGGTTCCTCAACGTCAACCTGTCGGGGCGCGCGAACGCCACCACCGGCAAGGTGTACAGCCACGTCATCGCCAAGGAACGCCGGGGCGACTTCCTCGGCGACACCGTCCAGGTGATCCCGCACATCACCAACGAGATCAAAGCCGAAATGCTGTCGATGGCCGGGCGGGACGTGGACGTTGTCATCCACGAGATCGGCGGCACCGTCGGCGACATCGAATCGCTGCCGTTCCTGGAAGCCGCCCGGCAGGTGCGCCGCGACGTGGGGCGCGAGAACGTCGTTTTCATCCATGTGTCGCTGGTGCCTTACATCGGGCCGAGCGGCGAGCTCAAGACCAAGCCGACGCAGCATTCCGTGGCGGCGTTGCGGCAGGTCGGCATCTCGCCCGACGCGATCGTCTGCCGGGCCAACCGCGACGTGCCCGACGACATCAAACACAAGATCGCCCAGATGTGCGACGTGGACGACGAGGCCGTCATCTCCTGCCCGGACGCGCCGTCGATCTACGACATTCCCAAGGTGTTGCACGCCGAGGGCCTGGACGCCTACGTGGTGCGCCGGTTGGGCGTTTCGTTCCGGGACGTTGACTGGACGCGGTGGAACGACCTGCTGGAGCGCGTCCACCACCCGAAGGAAGAGGTGGCGATCGCGCTGGTCGGCAAGTACATCGACCTGCCCGACGCCTACCTGTCGGTGTGCGAGGCGCTGCGGGCCGGCGGGTTCGCCAACTGGGCCAAGGTGAACATCCGCTGGGTCGCCTCCGACTCATGCGAGACGCCCGAGGGGGCTGCCGCCAGCCTGGGCGACGTGGACGGCGTCGTCGTGCCAGGCGGATTCGGGATCCGGGGCGTCGAGGGCAAACTGGGCGCGCTCACGTATGCGCGCGAGAACGGGGTGCCGGCGCTCGGGTTGTGCCTGGGGTTGCAGTGCATGGTCATCGAGGCCGCCCGCAACCTGGCGGGCCTGGAGCACGCCGCGTCCACGGAATTCGAGCCGGACACGGATGCCCCCGTCATCGCCACGATGGCCGAGCAGGTGTCGATCGTCGCCGGGGAGGGGGACATGGGCGCCACGATGCGGCTCGGCTCCTACCCGGCGGTGCTGGAGCCCGGATCGCTGGTGGCGCGCGCCTATGGGACGACCAAGGTCACCGAGCGGCACCGTCACCGTTACGAGGTCAACAACGCCTACCGCGACGCGCTGGCGTCGGCTGGGCTGCGGATTTCGGGGACCTCGCCCGACGGGCGCCTGGTCGAGTTCGTGGAACTGGACCAGGGCGTGCACCCGTATTACGTGGGGACGCAGGCGCATCCCGAGTTGAAATCGCGGCCCACCCACGCCCACCCGTTGTTCGCCGGGCTGGTGAAGGCCGCGTTGCGGCGCAAACTGGCCGAGCAATTGCCGGTCGACGACGAAGACGACGACGGGGATGGCGATGCCTGAGGCGCGTCCGGTGCTGGCAGCCGACGACCTTCGCGACACGCCCGAGGACTGGCCACGCCGGTCGCACACCGTGCTGGCGCGCGGTGCGGTCTCCACCTTCGTGGACGACGAGATCACCACGCCCGACGGCGCGGTGGTCAAGCGACAATATCTGCTCCACCCCGGCGCGGTGGGGGTCATCGCCTGGGACGACCAGGACCGCGTCGCTGTCGTGCGGCAATACCGTCCGGCTGCCGGATTCCGGCTGGTGGAACCGCCCGCCGGCCTGCTGGACCACGACGGGGAGGCGTACGTCGAGGCGGCCAAGCGCGAACTCGCGGAGGAAGCGGGGCTGGCCGCCGCCCGGTGGCGGGTGCTCGCCGACACGTTGTCGACGCCCGGGGCGTCCGAGGAATCCGTGCGGGTGTTTCTGGCCACCGGATTGAGCGAGGTGGGGCGTCCCGACGGGTTCGTCCTGGAAGGCGAAGAGGCTGCGATGGACGTGTGCTGGGCTGCGCGGGCAGACCTGGTGGACGCGATTTTCGCCGGGAGGTTGCAGAACCCGACGATGATCATGGGCCTGCTGGCCTTGGAGACGGCGCGGCTGTCCGGGCGTCTGGAGACGTTGCGGGCCGCTGACGCGCCGTGGCCCGCGCGGGCGGTCCAGCGGGCCCGGCATGACGGTTGACGCCCTGATCCACGCCTACCTGGACCACCTCGTCGTCGAACGGGGGGCCTCTGCGCACACCGTGGCCGCTTACCGGCGGGATCTGGCCCGGTATTCCGCCTTTCTCGCCGCCCGTGGCCTGGGCGATCCGGCGTCGGTGTCGCCGGCGGACGTGGGCGCGTTCGCCCAAGCGCTGAGGGCGGGCGACGCGGAACACCCGCCGCTGGCGGCCTCCAGTGCGGCGCGGGCGTTGGTGGCGGTGCGGGGGTGGCACCGGTTCGCCGTGGCCGAGGGCGCGGTGGCCGCCGACGCGTCGGCTGACGTCACACCGCCGAAAATCGGCCAGCGACTGCCGAAGGCGTTGGGCGTCGCCGAAGTCCAGGCGTTGCTGGAGACGCCCGATGCCACCACCGTCGCGGGGCTGCGGGACGCGGCGCTGCTGGAACTGCTGTATGGCACCGGGGCGCGCATCTCCGAGGTGCTGGCGTTGGACGTAGACGAGATGGCCGACGCCCTCGCCGACGCCGACGCGGGGCTGCGGCTGTTCGGGAAGGGCGGCAAGGAACGGGTCGTCCCGCTCGGCTCGTATGCCCGGCGCGCGACGCAGGCGTGGCTGGTGCGCGGTCGCCCATCGTGGGCCGGACGGGGTGCGGCCACCCCGGCGCTGCTGCTCAACTCGCGGGGGGCGCGGCTGAGCCGGCAATCGGCGTGGGCCGCCATCCAGGCCAGCGCCGCCGCAGCCCATCTGGAGCACGTCGGGCCGCACACGCTGCGGCACTCGTTCGCCACCCATCTGCTGGAGGGCGGGGCGGACGTGCGCGTCGTCCAAGAACTGCTGGGCCACGCGTCGGTGACGACGACGCAGATCTACACCCTGGTCACCGTCGACCATCTGCGCGAGGTGTACCTGGAGGCCCATCCCCGGGCCCGATGAGACCGGTGGCGGGCCGGGTGTCCCATCACCAGGTTTCTTGCCTGTATTTCTTGTAGTAATTCACGGCATGGAGCAACAGATAGATCCGGCGTCGGGCGCTCAAATCTTTCGGGTAACGGAATGGGTCCACCCAATCCCCGCTCCTCATCAACGCGCGCGCTTCGCGTTTGAGCGCCGGGTCGGACACGTATTTGCGAATGATGCCGAATGGCACGACTTTATGCAAGAGCGGTTGACGGACGTACTCAAATTCTTTGTCGGTGTCGTAGACCAGGTCGTCGACTAGGTATTTCGCCAGGTTGAACCCACACGGCGTGACGTAGTAGCTGCTGCGCCCCTGCCGCGCATTGATCTCGAAGAGTTTGAATGTGCCGTCCCTCGCGTCGAACTTGATATCAGCGTTCCCGAACCCGGTGTAGTGGAAATTTTCGACGAATTCTTTGAGCCGGTCCATATAGTCTTGGTCGAACCGGGTCAACAGCGCCGTGTAGCTGCCCACGGCGGATGCCGCATGCTCTTGCAAGATGACCTGCGCGAATGACATGAACCGGCATTTGCCAGATTTGTCCGCGTAAAAGACGGCGTCGTAGATGAAGGTGTCGTCGCCGGGGATGAAGTCTTGGATGATCAACTCGCCGGTGTACCCGTTCCGCCGCACCAGTGCGACGATGTCGCGGACTTCCTCGTTGCTATACGCCCGGTAGACCTTCTTCTGCCCGGTCCAGGTGCTGCGGAAATAGCTGTCGACATCGCTCGGCTTGATGACCCTCGGGAAGGTGCCGAAGGTCGGGACCGGCTCATTCCCGCCGACGTTGTAGGCGACGGTTTCCGGGATGTCCATGCCAGATTCTCGACACAAGTCATAGAAATTTGCTTTGACGGTGATCTGGTCGAGTTGCTCCATGCTCATGTAATTGAAGGTGAAGTACTCTTGCAAGACGTCCCGGCATTCGATGATTTGGCGCACGTATTGATCGCTGGTGCCGATCAGGAGGAGTTTGCCATACCGGTCGGCGTATTCCTTGCCGATGCCGACGAGGACATCGGCGAAGGCGTCCCTGTCCCACAGCGTTGGCTCGGCCCTGAAATCGAGTATCTCGCTGTGCTGGACAGGGCCGAGTTGCTCGCGGCCCACGACCAGCGGCTTGATCGCATATTCCTGGTGAAAACACCTCGCCATGTAATAGGCGATGATCGTTGACCCCAAGATGACTGGGAAAAAGTCTTCCATCACGTTTCCTCATCACTGGTATGACCGCCGCGCCCGGTTGCTGGGCGCCCGCCGAATCACCGTCACGGCCTTGGCCCCGACGCGTCGAGTGTAGTGTCACGGCGGCCCAGGGCGCGGGAGGCCGTGGCTGGCCCGGCGGCGGATGGGCGGGCCGCTGCGTATGATGAGCCTGTCGAAGATGGAGGACCGCCGTGGGCATCACCTTGCACATCAACATGCCTGGATGGCGCGCGCACCTGGACCAATTCGTCGCCCAAGTGCCCGATTGCGTCCCCGTGGTGAAAGGCAACGGCTACGGTTTCGGCATCGACCGCCTGGTGCGCGAGATCCAGCGGATGGGCGCGGGCACCGTGGCCGTCGGGCTGCCCAGCGAAGTCGCCCCGGTGCGCGCCGCCGGGTTCGACGGCGACATCCTCGTGCTCCAGCCGTGGCGTCCGGGCGAACCGACCGGCGAAGAGTCGGGGACCGGATTGATCCGGATCGTCTCACGGCTGGAGGACGCACGCGCCCTGGCCGAGCGGGGGGCGCCCGCGTGGCCGATGCTGATCGAACTGGACACGCCGATGCGGCGCTACGGCGTGGCGCAGGACGACATCGCGGCGACCGCCGAGGCGTTGGAGGGGTTCGACGTGCGCGGCTGGACCCTGCATTTGCCGCTGCCCCGTGCTGGCGTGGATCAGGTCGGCATGGCGCGGGGCCTGACGAGGACCGCGTTGCAGGTCGCAAGCGTCCCGGGCCGCGTGTGGGTCTCGCACATGACGGCTGCCCAGATAGGCCAACTGGGCGGCGACGTGAGCCTGCGCGTGGGGACGGCGCTGTGGCTGGGCGCGCCGGCCACGCAGCGGATGTCGTCGGTCGTGTTGGACGTCCACCGGGTGCGGCGGGGCGAACGGATCGGCTACCACCAGCGCCCGATGCCCAGGGACGGTTTCGTCCTGATGATCGCGGGCGGCACCAGCAACGGCGTCGGCCTGGAGTTCTCGCCCAACCAACGACCGCTGGCGCAGGGCGGATTGCGGACGCGGGCGCGCACCCTGCTCGCGGGCGTGACGGGAACGGCTGGCTGGTCCCGCAGTCCCTTCACCGTTGCCGGGGCGAAACGGTGGTTGGTGGAATCGCCGCATATGGAGGCATCCATGGTTTTCCTGCCGTCCCACGTTACGCCGCCAGCCGTCGGGTCGTCGGTGCCGGTCAGGTTGTCGTACACCACGGCGCAGTTCGATGAGACCCTCGAAGAGGAGTGGTAGCCGGTGGCAACCGGACTCTGATGCCGTCCGGGGCGTCCGCAGAGTAGGCTTCGGCCCGTGAGCCCCAAGAAGACAGACGCGCTGATCGACCTGGATCCCATCGACGAGATCGAGGGGTCCGTCGGTCCCACCGGGCGCCCGTGGCCGGCGTTGCCCGAGCCGTCGGTTCCCGACCCTGATGCGCCCAAACACGCCCTCGTCGTCGCCATGTGCAACCAGAAAGGCGGCGTGGGCAAGACCACGACGACCATCAACCTGGGCGCGGCGCTGGCCGAGACGGGGCGCAAGGTGTTGTTGGTGGACTTCGACCCGCAGGGGTCGCTGTCGGTGGGGCTCGGCATCAACCCGCACACGATGGACACGTCGGTGTACGACCTGCTGGTGCGCCGGGGCGTCGACATCTCCGACGTCATCTGTGGATCGGGGGTGGACGACCTCGACTTGCTGCCGTCGAATATCGACTTGTCCGCCGCCGAGATGCAGTTGGTCAGCGAGGTGGCCCGCGAGCAAAGCCTGTCACGGGTGCTGGCGCCGGTGCGCGACCGCTACGACATCATCCTCATCGACTGCGCGCCCTCGCTGGGGCTGCTCACCGTCAACGCGCTGACGACGGCGGACAAGGTGATGATCCCGCTGGAACTGGAGTTCTTCGCGTTGCGGGGCGTGGCGTTGCTGACCGACACCATCGACAAGGTGCAGGACCGGCTGAACCCCGACCTGGAGGTTCTCGGCATCCTGGGCACCATGTTCGACTCCCGGACGCTGCACAGCCGCGAGGTGTTGGCGCGCGTCGTGGAGGCGTTCGGGGACGTGGTGTTCCATACCGTCATCCGTCGGACGATCAAATTCCCCGAGACCACCGTGGCCGGCGAGCCGATCACGTCGTATGCGAGCGCGTCGGGCGGCGCCAAGGAGTTCCGGCTGCTGGCCAAGGAGGTGCTGGCTCGGTGCCCGGGCGCCTGACGAGCAAGCGCCGCTGGGCGCTGCGGTGCCGGTCATGATGGGTGGAGGCCGGTCGGGTCTTGGGGGGTCGGTCACATGGCGATGACCACGCTGGCTACCAACGTCGACCCGGATGTTGACGCCGAATCCGCGCCCGAGGGGTCGTTCACCGTCCACCTGACGAACTTTTCCGGGCCGTTCGACCTGCTGTTGCAACTGATCGCCAAACACAAACTCGACATCACGCAGGTGGCGCTGTCGGTGGTCACCGACGAATTCATCGCGCACGTCCGGCATGCCCAGGGGACGCAGCGCTGGACGCTCGACCAGACCAGCCAGTTCATCGTCGTCGCGGCCACGCTGCTCGACCTGAAGGCGGCCCGGCTGCTGCCGCAGGGCGAAGTGGAGGACCCGGAGGACCTGGCGCTGCTGGAGGCCCGCGACCTGCTGTTCGCGCGGCTGTTGCAATACCGGGCGTTCAAGATCGTCAGCGGATGGATCGCGCGGACGCTGGACGACCAAAGCCGCCGGTTCGCGCGTCCGGGCGGGCTGGAGGATCGGTACGCCCAGCTCCTGCCCGATGTCGACCTGAGCGGGCTGGTGGACCATCTGGCGTTCCTGGCGGCCAAGGCGATGACGCCCAAGGCGTTGCCCGAGGTGTCGCTGTACCACCTGCACGGGCCCCAGGTCAGCGTCCAGGAACAGGCGCAGATCCTCCTGGGCAAGCTGCGCGAACACCACGCCATGACATTCCGGGCGCTGACGGCTGACGCGCTGGACAAGCTCATCGTCGTCGGGCGGTTCCTGGCGTTGCTGGAGTTGTTCCGCCGACGCGCGGTGTCATTCGAACAGGTCGCACCGCTGGGCGAACTGACGGTGCGCTGGCTGGGCGCCGACATCGACTCCGACGAGTGGGGCTCCGAATTCGACGAGCCGGACGACAACCCATCCGACGACCAGCCCGGCGATGCCCAATCCGATGGCAACCGACCTGGCGATGGCCAACCCGACCGCGACGACGCCGACAAGGAGACTGCCGATGAGTGACCAGGCGAGCGCCGAAGGGCGCCGTGATGCCCGCGATGATGGAGGGGATGCGGGCGGCGCGGCACGCGAGGGTATGGGGGTCGTCCCCCCTCGCGATGACAGCGAAAACCCGCTGGGCGGCCCGCTGGAGGCCCTGTTGCTGATGGCGACCGAGCCGCTGCCGACCGCCGAACTGGCCCAGGCCGTCGCCGCGCCCGAACCCGAGGTGGAGACGGCGTTGGCGCAGTTGGCGGCGTTCTACGACGACACCCGGCGCGGGTTCGAACTGCGACGCGTGGGCGCGGGGTGGCGGTATTACACCCGCGAGGAACACGCGGACCTGATCGGCCGCTGGCTGCTGGAAGGGCAACAGGGACGCCTCTCCCAGGCCGCGCTGGAAACCCTGGCGGTCGTCGCGTATTTGCAGCCGGTCTCGCGGGGGCGGGTGTCCGCCGTGCGGGGCGTCAACGTCGACGGCGTCATGCGGACGTTGGCCGCCCGCGACCTGATCGAAGAGGTCGGCCAGAACGCGGACACGGGGGCGCGCCTGTTCGGCACCACCGCGTCGTTCCTGGAGAAGATGGGGCTGACAAGCCTGGACGAGTTGCCGCCCATCGCGCCGTACCTGCCCGAGGCCGTCGCCCTGGAAGCCGAACTGATGGAGTTGGCGTCGCCGGTTGGCGGGGATGCCGGCGTCATCGGGCAAGACGGTGTTGCCGACCAGGACGGGTTTGCCGAACGCGACGACGTGGCCGGACGGGACGGCGAATGAGCGAGCCCATCCGGTTGCAGAAGGCGCTGGCCCAGGCGGGCGTCGCGTCCAGGCGGGCGGGCGAGCAGTTGATCGACGAGGGCCGCGTGGAGGTCAACGGCAACGTTGTCACCGAACAGGGGACGCGGGTCGACCCGGCCCGCGACGTCATCAAAGTGGACGGGCGGCGCGTCCCCCCGCCGACGACGCACGTCTACCTGGTCGCCAACAAGCCCGTCGGCATGGTCTCCACGATGGACGACCCGCAGGGCCGTCCCACGCTGCGCGACCTGCTGGGCGCGCGCGACGACCGGGGGTTGTTCCATGTCGGACGCCTGGACGCGGCCACCGAGGGGCTGATCCTGCTGACCAACGACGGCGAGTTCGCGCAACGGATGACGCACCCGTCCTACGAGGTGGTCAAGACGTACGTGGCCCAGGTGGAGGGGGGCGTCGAGCAATCCACGCTGCGGAGGCTGCGCGCCGGCGTGGTGTTGGACGACGGGCCGATCACGCCCGACAGCGTGCGGCTGATCCAGCGGGCGGGCTCCAGAACGCTGCTGGAGGTGACGTTGCATTCGGGGCGCAACCGCATCGTGCGGCGCATGTTCGAGGCGGTGGGGCACCCGGTGGTCCGGCTGACGCGGACGGCCATCGGCCCGGTGCGCGTCGCGGGGCTGCGCCCCGGCCAGGTGCGGGAGCTGTCCGGCGACGAGCGGGGGGATCTGTTCGGCCTGGTGGGTCTGTGAATCCGTTATCCGAAAGCTGTTGTGGCGGCGCGATGCCAGCGGCGTACGGTACGCTCGTCGGGTGTCCAAACGTCATGTCTTTGTGATCTGTGTGGCCGCCGCCGCAGCGCTGGTGAGCCTGTCCGCGTGCAGTGCCAACCCGTCGGCCAATCCGACGGCATCGCCGTCCGCCGCCACCCCGTCGCCGACGGCCAAACCGTCGGGGTGGACCGACACCCTGTCCGGCATCACCGTCACCGGCGCCTATCTGAAAGAGCCGAAGGTCGCCTTCAAGTCCCCGTTCGTGATCGACCAGACGCGCACCCAGGTGCTCAAGCAGGGCACGGGTGCCACGGTGTCCGCCAGCGGGTTCGTCGCCGTCCAGTACTACGGCGTCGACGGTCGCGACGGCAAGATGTTCGACCAGTCGTACGGCACGGCCACTCCCGCCGAGTTTCCGCTGCAGGGCGTCATCGCGGGCTTCCAGAAGGGGCTGACCGGGCAGAAGGTGGGCAGCCGCGTGCTGATCGCCATGCCGGGTTCCGACGCGTACGACTCCTCCGGCGGATCGGGCGACGGCACGATCCTGGTCGGCGACACGCTCGTTTTCGTGGTCGACATCGTCAACACCTGGACGGGCGCGCAGGGCAAGACGGTGACGCCGCCCGCCGGTTTGCCGACGGTGACCGACAACGGCACCAGCACGCCGACGGTGACGATCCCGAAGACCGCCGCGCCCACGGCGATGGTGGCGCAGACGCTCATCGAGGGCGACGGGCCGAAGGTGACGTCGAGTTCGACGCTGATCACCCACTATGTCGGGTACTCCTGGAACACCGGCCAAGTCATCGACGATCACTGGTCCACCCTCGACCAGGCGGCGTTGAATTCGTCGCTCCCCGGCTTCCAGACCGGCCTGGTGGGCAAGACCGAACGCTCCCGGGTGCTGCTGGTGTTGCCGCCCAAGGACGGTTTCCCCGAGGGCAGCAAAAACCCGCCGGTGACCAAGGGCGACACGGTCGTCTATGTGGTCGACATCTTGATGGCCGCCTGACGGGCTAGTCAGGAGGCTAACGGCCAAGCGCCAGGGGTGAAACCCCACGGGCCGTGGTCGAACTCGCCGGGGCTGAAGCGGGCCAGTAATTGGCTCATCGTGACCGGTTCTCCTGGTTCGGCCAGGCCCAGCGACGCCGCCAGCGCGCTGCGAACGGCGTCGGTGTCGTGACCGTGGGCTCGGCACTCGGCCAGCGTGGGTGAATGGCGCCGCTTCGACAAGCGCTCGTCACCGGAATCGGACACCAGCCCGACGTGCGCGTAGATCGGCGGATTTCCCCCCAGCAGCGACGTGAGCCACGCCTGGCGGGGCGCAGATTCCAGGAGGTCGTCGCCGCGCGCCACCTGGTCGACGCCCTGGGCCAGGTCGTCCACGACGACGGCGAGGTTGTAGGCCCACACCCCGTCGTTGCGGCGGACGACAAAATCGTCCACGGTGCCGGTGACCTCGCCCGCCCACACGTCGCGGGCGGTGAACGGCACGTCGTCGGCGCGGATGCGCCAGGCCGGCGGGCGCTCGCGGCGAAGGCGTGCCCGTTGCGACGGCGTCAGGTCGCGGCAGGTGCCTGGGTAAGGACGGAATCCGTCACCGTGCGGGGCCGACGCCGCTTGGGCGATCTCCCGGCGGGTGCAGAAACACTCGTACAACCGGCCAGACAGGGCGTCGGCCACTTCGGCGTAGGCGTCCAGTCGCTCTGACTGCCATACCACCGGGCCGTCGAAGTCCAGGCCGAGCGCGAACAGGTCGGCCATCTGTGCCTTCGCCACCCCCGGCGCGGCGGCCACCCGTTGCGTGTCGAGGTCTTCGATCCGAAGCCGGAACGCGCGGCCCGTGGCCCGCGCCATCAGCCAGGCGGCCATCGCGGTGCGCAGGTTGCCCAGGTGGAGCCCCGACGTGGGGCTGGGTGCGAAACGACCGGCCATGCCCCCAGTGTGCCGCACCAACGCGCGTCGCACACACGCCCTCGGACGCGGCTGGTAGCGTCCATGCAGGAGACCCTATGGCGCCGCAGAAATCCGAACGCATCATGAACCTGGCCATCTGTTTGCTGATGGCCCGCCGGTTCCTGCCCAAAACCGAAATCCGCTCAGCGGTCAGCGGCTACGGCGGCCTGTCCGACCAAGCCTTCGAGCGGACGTTCGAGCGGGACAAGGACGAGCTGAGGGCGTTGGGTGTTCCGTTGGAAACCGGCGGCGACGACCCGTTGTTCCCCGACGAGGTCGGCTACCGCATCCGCCGGGAGGATTTCGAACTGCCGGCCATTGAGTTCACCCCCGCCGAGGCCGCCGCGCTCGGCGTGGCCACCCGCGTGTGGGAGTCGGCCACGCAGGCGGACCACACGTTGTCGGCGCTGGCGAAACTGCGGGCGGTCGGCGTCGACCCGGACCCGGGGCGGCTGTCCGCGCTCACGCCGTCGGTGGGCGCCAAGGAACACTCCTTCGAGCCGCTGTGGCAGGCGACCGCCGAGGCGACCCCGGTCGCGTTCGGCTACCACGGGCGGGAACGCCATGTGCAGCCGTGGGCGATGACGTACCGGCGCGGCTCCTGGTATCTGCTCGGCCACGACGCCGATGCTAGAGAGCCGCGCACGTTCAAACTCGTCCGGATCGAACCCGACCCCGACGGCGGGGCCGACGTGAGGATGGACGGGCCGTCCGGGTCGTTTTCCGGCCCCGGCGAGGGCGTTATCCGCGACCTGCTGGCGAAACTGGAACCGTCGCCACCGGACACCGACGCGATCCTCGCCCTGCGCGACGGGCGGGCGTCCGCGTTGCGGCGCGTGGGCGAGCCCTGCGACTGGGACGGCCCGCTGCCCGTTGGATATGGCGCCTACCGCGTCGCGTACGCCAGCCGTGGCGACTTCGTGGGCGACGTGTGCGGCTTCGGCCCCGACGCCTTGGTGTTGGCCCCGCCACAGTTGCGCCAGGCCGCGTTGCGCCACCTGCGAGCGGTCCAGGAGCGGGCATGAGCACGTCCGCCACCCAGGTCGCACGCCTGCTCACCCTGGTCCCCTACCTGCAGAAGGCCGGTCAAGCCGACTTGGCGCAAACGGCTGCCATGTTCGGCGTCACGCCCCGCCAACTGGTTGCCGACTTGAAAGTCCTGTGGTTCTGTGGCCTGCCAGAGGGCCTTCCCGACGACCTGATCGACATCGACATCGACGGCCTGGACGCCGGCTGGATCCGGTTGTCCAACGCCGAATTCCTGTCCACACCCATGCGGTTCACCCCCGACGAGGCGCTGAGCCTCGTGGTCGCGCTGCGCGCGGTCGGGGAACTCGCTGACGCGCAGATGGCTGAGGCGGTCGCGTCCGCGATCCGCAAACTCGGCCAGGCCGCCGGCGACGCGCGCGCGGGCGCGCCGACCGTCGCCGTCGTGGGGGACGCCGGGGCGCTCGAAGTCCGTCGCGCGCTCGCCGAGGCGATCGACGCGCGGCAGGCGGTCCTGCTCGCCTACGACGGGGCGGCGGGAGCCGGGCCGTCGACCGCCGAGGTGGAGCCCGCCGCCCTGGTGGCGCGCGACGGGTACGCCTACCTGCAAGCCTGGAACGTCGCCCGCAACGCCTGGCGGACCTACCGGCTCGACCGGGTGGCGGATGTCCAGCCAACCGGGCGCCCAGCCGTCGGGCATGGCGAGCCCGAACCCTTCGACGGCTGGCTCGACCGGCGCGCCGGGGCCACCCCCGTGACGATCGAGGTGGCCGAGTCGGCCCGCTGGATCACCGAGTACTATCCCATCCGCGCCGCCCGCACGACGCCGCGCGGCGTCGCCGTCGACCTGATGGTGGCCGATCCCGTCTGGCTGCGGACGTTGCTGCTGCGGCTGGGTGGCCAGGTGCTGCGCGTCGACCCGCCGCAGGCCGCGCAATCGGCGGGCCAGATGGCGTCCGAGACCCTGGACGCCTACGACAGCCTCGCGCGGCAGGCGCCGCCCGATCTGAGTACAGTGGGCCCATGATCTGGGTGCTGGTGTTCGTCCTCATCGCCGTGGGCGGGCTCATCTGGCTGGCCGCGTGGATCGTCTGGCTCGCGCATAAGGCGTCGGACGTGTTCAGCGAGCTGACGATGCTCGGCGACCGGGGCCGGGAATTGGCGGATTTGGCGGGGCAGATCGAGTTGCCAGGTTCCGTTGGCGCCCCAAGCCCGCGCGGAAGCGGCGGACTAGCGATCGATGGCTAAGCACCGATTCAGCCTGGCCTGGCTGAAGCCGCCCTCGGCGCGCACGGGCGGCGTCATGACGTTGACCGACCATCTGCGCGACCTGCGGTACCGGGTGATCGTGGCGGTGGTCGCCGTCATCGTCGGCAGCATCGCGATGTCGTTTTTGACCCGCGAACTGTACGCGTTGCTCTTGGGGCCCTACCAGGAAGCCGTCGCGATCCTTCAGACCACCGACCCGGCGCTGCATCCCACGACGGTGATCAACGGCATCGTCGCGCCGTTCACCCTCATGTTGAAGGTGTCCGTGGTGGCCGGCATCATCGTGTCCAGCCCGATCTGGCTGTGGCAACTGTGGGCGTTCATCGCGCCGGCGTTGAAGACGAAGGAGAAGAAATACACCCTGGGCTTCCTGGGCGCGGCGGTGCCGTTGTTCCTCATGGGGGTGGTCATCGGCTATTTCATCCTCCCGAAGGGGATTTCCGTGATGCTGGCGTTCACGCCCACGTCGGTGCCGATCATGAACCTGATGGACGTCAACCAGTTCCTCACGCTGATGTTGCAGATCATGATCGTCTTCGGGCTCGGCTTCCTGTTGCCGGTGGTCGTGGTGGGGCTGAACATGGTCGGCATTCTGCCCGCGACCCGGCTGGCGAAGGTCCGCTCGTACGTGGTGTTCGGCATTTTCGTCTTCGCCGCGATCGCGTCGCCGTCGACCGACCCGCTGTCGATGCTCGCGTTGGCGATTCCGATGGTCGTGCTCTATCTCGCAGCCGAAATCATCGCTAGAGTTCATGACCGCAAGAAGTTGCGCGAACAGGCCGAGGGCTGACGAGGGCCTCGCGCGGTTCTGAGGCATCGGGAGAGAGACGCCATGAGTTTGGACAGCTACAACGGGGCGACGCTGACGCTCGTCGTCAACCCTGCCGCCGGGCACGGCAAGGCGAAGAAGCTGCTGCCGTCGGTGGCGACCACGCTTCTCACCCGGTTGCCCGGTGTCAACCTGCGGGTGTTCCAGACGTCCAGCTACGCCGAGGCGCGGATGCGCTGCATCGCGGCGGTGGAAGCGGCCAGGCCATTGGTCGAGGGGCACCGTCCCGACTCGCTGCTGGTGATGGGCGGCGACGGCATGATGCACCTGGGCCTGAACGCCTGCGGCGAGACGGACGTGCCGCTGGGCCTCATCCCCGCCGGCAGCGGCAACGATTTCTGCCGGGGCGTGGGCGTGCCGACCGCCACGGCTGCCGCCGTCCAGGTGATCGTCGATGGCCACATCGGGCGCATCGACCTCATGGAGATGACCGGGCATCTGGCGGGCGGGGCCGAACGCCGCCTGGCCGGCTCGATCCTGTCGACCGGCTTCGACGCACGGGTCAACGACCACGTCAACAAGATGACGCACCCGATGGGCCGTCCCAGCTACACGTGGGCGGCGTTGGCCGAGCTGAGCATTTTCGAACCCGTCACGTACCGGCTGCTCATCGACGGGGTGCCGCGCACCCAGACCGCCATGTTCGTCTGCGTCGGCAACGCGGGGTATTTCGGCGGCGGGATGCAGGGCCTGCCCCAGGCAGACATCACTGACGGCGTGCTCGATGTCATGATCGTCAACCCCGTCAGCCGTGTGACGCTGTTGCGGCTGCTTCCGAAGATGTTCAACGGCGCCTACGTCAAAGACCCCGCGATCGAACAGTTGCGCGCTACAGAAGTGGTGGTCGACGGCGACGACCTGGTGCCGATGGCCGACGGCGAAAACCAGGGCCAGGTGCCGATCACGCTGCGCGCCCTGCCCGGCGTCCTCAACCTGTACCTGCCGCGCCGATGAGTGCTGACGGGCGTCCCAGGGCCGGCGACGATGCCGACGGCCTGCTCGCCGGGTTCGCCAGCGGCTATCCGTTCGGGCTGGACGACTACCAGCGCCAGGCGTGCGAGGCGGTGGCCCACGGGCACGGCGTCTTGGTGGCCGCGCCCACAGGGGCGGGCAAAACCGTCGTCGGGGAATTCGCGGCCTATCTGGGCCTGGCCCAGCACCGAAAGTGCTTCTACACCACCCCCATCAAGGCGTTGTCCAACCAGAAGTACCACGATCTGGTCGCGCGCCACGGCGAGGATAACGTCGGCCTGCTGACCGGCGACACGTCCGTCAACGGCGAGGCCCCGGTGGTGGTGATGACCACCGAGGTGTTGCGGAACATGATCTACGCGAAATCCCCGACCTTGGACGGCCTGGGTTTCGTCGTCATGGACGAGGTGCACTACCTGGCCGACCGGTTCCGGGGGGCGGCCTGGGAAGAGGTCATCATCACCCTGCCCGAATCCGTCCAGGTCGTGGCGCTGTCGGCCACCGTCAGCAACGCGGAAGAATTCGGCGCGTGGCTGGAGGAGGTACGCGGGTCCACGACCGTCGTCTTGTCCGAACGCCGCCCGGTCCCGCTGTCCCAGCACGTCATGGCGGGCCGGCGCCTGTATGACCTGTTCGCCGCATCCGACGGCAGCGTCGACGTCAACCCGGAATTGCTGCACCTGGCCAACCAGGAGGCCCGTGCGTTGCGCGACGATTCCCGGCGCCCGCGCGGACGGTCGGGCAACGGCAAACGCGGCTCCTACACCCGCTACGGCGGCGCGGCCAGCCGGGAGCGCACCGAGGCGAACAAGCGTTTCGTGCCCAGGCGCGACGCGACCGTCGAACGCCTGGAGGCCGACGGCCTGCTGCCGGCCATCTACTTCATCTTCTCCCGGGCGGGGTGCGACGCGGCGGTGGGGCAGTTGATGCGTTCGGGGCTCCGCCTGACCGACGCGCGCGAACGGGCCGCGTTGGACGAGATCGCCGTGGCCCACACCCAGGGGTTGGGCGACGACGACCTGGACGTGCTGGGCTGGGGAAATTTCGCCGAGGCGTTCCGCAACGGCATCGCCGCCCACCACGCCGGCCTGCTGCCCGCCTTCAAGGAGGCGGTCGAGGAGGGGTTCACGCGCGGGCTGGTCAAGGTGGTGTTCGCGACCGAAACCCTGGCGTTGGGCATCAACATGCCCGCCCGCAGCGTCGTGCTGGAAAAACTCGTCAAATACAACGGCGACTCGCACGCCGACATCACGGCGGGGGAGTACACGCAGTTGACCGGGCGCGCCGGACGCCGGGGCATCGACGTGGAGGGCCACGCGGTCGTCGCCTGGCAGCCGGGGCTGGACCCCCGGGCGGTGGCCGGACTGGCGTCGCGGCGCACCTACCCGCTGCGGTCGAGTTTCCGCCCGACGTACAACATGGCCGTCAACCTGGTGGCCGCCGTCGGGCGCGACGCCGCCCGCGCGCTGCTGGAGCAGTCGTTCGCCCAGTACCAGTCGGACGCCTCCGTGGTGGGGTTGTCGCGGTCTATCGCCCGCGACACCGAGCAGGCCGCCGCGTTGTGGGCCCAGGCCGCATGCGACCTGGGGGATTTCACGCAGTACGCGCGGGTGCGCGCCGAGATTTCGGCGCTGGAAGCCGGGGCGGCACGCCGTCGTCGGGAGGACCGGCGGGCCGAGGCCGTCGACGTGTTGCGCGGGCTCGTTCCCGGCGACGTTATCCAGCTTCCCGCCCGGCGGCGGGCCGGGTGGGCCGTCGTCATCGATCCGGGGCTGGGCGGCGACGGGCCGCGCCCCTTGGTGCTGGGCGTCGACCGCGATGTGAAGCGCCTGAGCGCCATCGATTTCCCGACGCCGCCGGCGGTCGCCGGACGGATTCGCATCCCTAAGCATTTTGACCCACGCCAGCCGGCCCTGCGCCGCAACCTGGCCACCGCGCTGCGCGCCAGGCTGGACGCCGACCCCCCCGACGCCCGTGTGGCGGACGAGGCCAGCGACGCCGAGGTGGCCGCGCGCGTCGCTGGATTGCGCGACGAGTTGGCCCACCACCCCTGCCACCCGTGCCCGAGCCGCGAGGAACACGCCCGGTTCGCCGAGCAGGCGTTGCGCCTGGAACGCGACCTGGCCTCCCGGCAGCGCCAGGCCGACCAGCGGACGAACACCATCGCGGTGCGGTTCGACCGCATCTGCGGTGTGCTGGAATCACTGGGCTACCTCGGGCCCGACGGCCAGGAACTCACCGACACCGGGCGGATGCTCGCCCGCATCTACTGCGAACTCGACCTGGTGACCGCCGAAGCCCTGCGCGCGGGAGTGTTCGACGGCTTGTCCGCGCCGCAACTGGCGGCGGTCGCCTCCAGCCTGGTGTACGAATCCCGCAACGACCGCCTGCGGCCCCGGATGCCGGACCGTGCCAGCGAGCAGGCCCAATCGGCGCTTCGGGCCGTCTGGCGCCAGGTGGGGCTGGTCGAACGGGACAACCGATTGACTGCTGCCCCACAGCCGGATATCGGCTTCGCCGAGGCGGTCTGGGACTGGGCGTGCGGGCGCGGGCTGGCCGACGTGCTGGAGGCGTCCCAGTTGACCGCAGGCGATTTCGTCCGCGGCGCCCGCCAGGTCATCGACTTCTTAGGGCAGCTCGTGGGCGCCGGTGCCGTCACGCACACGGCCCGCGAGGCGATTGCCCTGATCCGCCGGGGCGTCGTCGATATCGCGCCGCTGGAAGACGACTGACCGGGCGGCGCCCGTGTCACCGTGCCCGCCACAGGCGATGGGGCGTGCGGCGGACCCCAGCGGCGCGACGGCCATCCCCTGTGGCGCGGCGGCGAGTTTGCGCCGGTGTTTCGAATGCGGTGTGTACCCTGGATGCGTTGCTTTATACCCAACATCCAGACATGTCGGGTTGCGAGGCGAGAGGAAGATGGAGCATGGCGAAAACTGGAGAGAGTTCGCACAAGCGCTGGCCATTGGCGTTGGCGTTGACCGTCGTCGGGCTCGTGGTTCTGGCTGTCGCCGGAGGGGCGTTCGCCGTCTGGCATTTCTCCGACAAAGCCAAGCCCGGGGTGTTGCTGGCCGGGCAGAGCGTCGCGGGGGAGACCAGCGCGCAGTTAGCGTCGTCGGTCACCGATCTGACCAGCGCTTTTTCGGTGACGTTCACCGATTCCTCCGGCAAGTCCGTCACCGCGACGGCGGCGGACTTGGGCGTGACGTTCGACCACGCGACGACCATCGACAACGCGGTCTCCGCCGACGGCGCGGACATGATGTCCATGTACAACCCCTTCGTCGCCAAGACCGTGCCGCTGTCGTACACCCTGGACGACGCCAAAGCCCAGCAGTTCTTGGACCAGCAATTCGTGTCGGACGGCCAGGCCCCCCAGGACGCGTCGGTTGTCTACGACGCGTCGAGCGGGAAGTTCACCGTCACGCCCGGGCAGGTCGGCAGCGCCGTCGACCTCGACCAGGCCAAGAGCGCCATCGCCCAGGCGGCGGGCGGCCAGCCGGCTGCGGACAACACCGTCGCCATGGTCAAACAGCCTCCCGCCGTGAGCGACGCTGCTGCCCAGAAAGCCGCCGACCAGGCGAACAAGGCGTTGGCCACCACGTTGACGTACACGGCGGGCAAGAAGAGCTACACGGTGCCAGCCTCCAAGATCGCCTCGTGGACGACGATCGCCCCCGGTGCGGACGGCGCGCTGGGCGTCGGGTACGACCAGCAGAAGATGAACTCGGACTTGTCGGCCTCCCTGGACGACAAGTTGGCGAATCCGCCGGTCGACGAGAGCGTCCTCACCGATCCGCAGGGGAAAACGGTGGCGAAGGTCCAGTGGGGGATCAACGGCACCACCGTCCCCGCGTCCGAGGTGACGAACGCCGTCGGCAAGACCGTGACCGCGTTGACCGGTGCCAAGGATCTCAGCCTGACGGTCAACGTCACCAAACAGGCGTACAAATCCGTCAAGACCGTGGTGCCCCATAACTACGCCGACCCGAACGGCGCCAAATGGATCGACGTCAACCTGACGACCCAGACCGCGACGGAATACCTGGGTAGCACCAAGGTCCTCACCTACGTGATCGCGTCCGGGAAAGCGCCGAACTACACGGCGACGGGCACTTTCTACGTGTGGCTGAAGGTGCTGACCCAGACGATGACGGGCCCGATGATGCCAAACGGGCAACCGGAATACGTCACCCCAAACGTCCAATGGATCAGTTATTTCTACCAGGGCATGGCCTTCCACGCCGCGCCGTGGGTCCACACGTTCGGGACGCCGCATTCCCACGGCTGCATCAACATGGTTCCCGCGCAGGCCAAGCAACTGTACGGCTGGGCGCCGTTGGGGACTATGGTCAAGGTCCATTACTGATTCTTGTGACACCCCCCGATGCGACGCCCACCCTCGACGGCGCGTGACCTAGCGCTGGTGGCGGTCTTCGCCGCCCTGGTGGCCGCGTTGTCGTTGACGCCCGGCATCCCGGTGGCTTTTGGCGTTCCGATCACGCTCCAGACGCTCGGCGTCGCGCTGGCCGGGCTGATACTCGGGCCGTGGCGGGGTTTCGCCGCCGTGGTGCTGTATGTGGCGGTGGGCCTGGCCGGGCTGCCCGTGTTCGCCCAGGGAGGGGCCGGGCTGGGGACGTTGGCCGGGCCGACGGCGGGCTATCTGGTGTCGTTCCCCGTGATGGCGCTGGTGGCGGGGCTCGCGGCGCGTTGGGCCGTGCGGCGCGGGGGACGGCGGATGCCGACGGTGCTCGTCGGGGGCGCCGTCGTCGCGTCGTTGGCGGTGAACCACACCGTCGGCGTGGCCGGGCTGATGCTCAACGCCAAACTGTCGCTGCCGGCGGCTGTGGTCGCGGACCTGGCGTTCGTTCCCGGAGACCTCGTCAAGGACGTGCTGGCGGGCCTGGTGGCCGCCGTCGTCCACCGGGCGTTCCCGGCGCTGTTGGGCGCCACGCGGGCGTCCGCCGACGCGGGGGAGTTGGCGTGATCCGCCTAAGCGAGGCCACGGTCACCGCCGACGGTCCTGCCGGACCCGTCCGGCTCCTCGACCACGTCACGCTCGACCTAGCTCAGCGGCGCGTCGGAATCCTGGGCGACAACGGTTCGGGGAAATCGACCCTCCTGCGCTTGATCGACGCGCTGATACTCCCGTCCTCCGGCGCCGTCGAGGTGGATGGTGTCGACACGCGGAAATCGGCCGCGAAGGTGCGACGACTGGTGGGGTTCGTCTTCACCGACGCAATGGCGCAACTGCTGGCGCCCACGGCGGTCGAAGACGTGGAACTCAGCCTTCGCGCGAGCATCCGCGACCGCGCCGAACGCACGCGGCGCGCCCTGGAACTGTTGGACCGGTGGGGACTGGCGTGGTTGGCCCACCGCAGCGTCTACGACCTGTCGGGGGGAGAGCGCCAACTCGTCGCCCTGACCAGCGTGCTGGCCGTCGAGCCGCGTGTCATCCTGGCCGACGAGCCGACGACGCTGTTGGACCTGCGCAACAAACTGCGCCTGCGTGAGGTGTTTTCCGGGCTGGACCAGCAACTCGTCGTCGCCACCCATGATCTGGACCTGGCCGCCGACATGGACCGCGTCCTGGTCTTGGAGCGCGGGCGGGTGGTCTTCGACGGCGAACCGGGTGCTGCCGTCGCCTACTACCGCCGCGCGTCGGGGGAGGGCAGCCGTGGCTGACGCGGACCGGCTGCTGGGCACCTATCGGCCACGCGGGACGCGCGTCGAACGTCTGCCTGTGGGCGTGAAGTACGCGGGTTTCCTCGCGTTGACGCTGCCCGCGCTGATCGCGCGCCAGTGGTGGCTGACGGCTGCGTGCCTGGTGGTGGTGGCCATGCTGGTGCTGGCGGCGCGCCTGGGGGCCAGGCGCGGGCTGGGGCTGAGTCGGGGGTTGATCGTCTTGCTGGTGGCGTTGGCGGGGTTCCAGGCGGCCTTCGGAGCCTGGCTGGCGGGCCTGGTGCTGGCCGGGGGCCTCGTCCTGGCCATCTGGGCCAGCCGGCTCGTCGTCATGACCACGCCCGTTCCGGTGCTGGTGGACGCGCTGGCCGTCGTCGCCCGCCCGCTGCGCGTAGTGGGCGTGGACCCCGATCGGGTCGCGTTGGCCGTGGCCATCATGCTGCGCTCCATCCCGTACCTGATGGGCGAGTTCACCGTGATCCGGCAGGCGGCCAAGGCGCGCGGCGTGGAGCGCCGGCTGTTCGGCCAGTTGGCGCAGGTGGTGGTCAGGGCCGTCGCGTACGGCCAGGCCACTGGCGATGCCCTGGACGCGCGCGGCGCGTTATCGTAGTGCCATGCCGGTTGCTTTGCGGGTGATCCCCTGCCTGGACGTCCACGACGGGCGTGTGGTCAAGGGCGTCAATTTCCGCAACCTCAAGGATACTGGGGATCCCGTCGAACTGGCCGGACGTTATGGGGCCGAGGGCGCCGACGAGGTGACGTTCCTGGACATCTCGGCGTCGGCCCAGGGCCGTTCGACGACCCTCGACGTGGTGCGGCGCACCGCCAGCACCGTGTTCATCCCGCTGACGGTGGGTGGTGGCGTGCGCGGCGCCGACGATGTCGACCTCCTGCTGCGGGCGGGCGCGGACAAGGTTGCCATCAACACGGCGGCCATCGCCCGTCCGGGTGCCATCGACGAGATCGCCAGCCGTTTCGGGAACCAGGTGCTGGTGTTGTCCCTGGACGCGCGCCGCGAGCCCGGGCACCCGTCGGGTTTCGGCGTGACGACCCACGGAGGCCGCAATTCCGCTGGCCTGGACGCGATCGCCTGGGCCGTCGAGGCGGTCGGGCGGGGGGCGGGAGAGATCCTGCTCAATTCGATGGACGCGGACGGCACCGTCGGCGGCTTCGACGTGGAGCTGATCGCCGCCGTCAAGCAAGCCGTGGACGTGCCCGTCATCGCCTCCGGTGGGGCTGGGACGGCGCAGCATTTCGTGGAGGCGGCCCAGGCCGGGGCCGACGCCGTCCTGGCCGCCTCGGTGTTCCACTACCAGACGTTGTCCATCGCGCAGGTCAAAGACGCGCTGCGGGCGGCAGGCTTCACCGTTCGGTGAAGCCCGGCGGGGGTGTGGGGGTCGTCCCTCACAGGGCGCGGTACCGTTCGGTGAAGTTAGGCGGGGGTGTGGGGCTGTCCCCCACAAAGGGACACTACGATGGCGGCATGGATTGCCTGTTTTGCAAGATCGTGGCGGGGGAACTCCCGTCGCGCCAGGTGTACGCCGACGACGCCGCGATTGCCTTCCTCGACATCAACCCGTTCCACCCCGGGCACACGCTCGTCATCCCGCGCCGTCATGCCGACGACGTGCTGGCCGACGCCGACGTGTTGTCCCAAATCGCCCCGGCGATCAGCGCCACCAGCAGGCTCTTGGTCGACCGGCTAGGCGCCGACGGCCTCAACCTGCTGTCCAGCGCGGGCGCGGTGGCCGGGCAGGAAGTCATGCACCTGCACGTCCACCTCGTGCCGCGATTCGCCGCCACGCCCGGCCTGCGGGAACTGCTCGTCCGGGAGCCTGCCGGTGACCTCGACGCGATGTGGGCCAAGCTCACGGCGTAAGGGTGATGCGCGCGGCGTCGCCGCAGTCAAGGTTGACGACGCGGGGACGTTGCGGTCGTGGTACGGGGTCGCCGCTTAGCCGTAGCTGACCACGCAGTCGGCGGCTTTCTTGGCCGTCGTCGGGCACGAGATCAGGCCGACGGAGAACGTCGCCTCGGTGCCGGTTTTGATGGTGGGCACCTTGGGCGTCGCGATGGCGCGCACGTCGGACGTCGGGAAACCCAGCGCGCCCGACGGCCCTCCCGTGGCCTGGTAGGCCGCCAGGACGGCGCCGTTGAGCATCTTGCTGGCGGTCGCCTTGGACCAGTACAGCGTCCCGTTCGCGAACGGCGCGACCAACCCCGAGGCCACCGAAGTCTCCGAGGCCGACGGCGGGCCGAGCACGGTCCCCGGCGAACCGCCGAGCGCCTGCCAGCGCTGGTAGTTGGCCGTGGTCGTGGCCAGGCCGCCCGTGATTTCCATCAGGGTTTCGCGCAGCCCCATCGTCGTCTTGAACGACGTGCCGGTCACCGTCACCGACGTTTTGCTCCCCTTGATAGTCACCGAGGTCACCCGCCCGCCCCACGGGCCGTTGCCGTCGCGGGAATTGACGGTGATGGACGCGAAGGTGCCGATCGTGGGGTATTTCTTCGCCATCGTCGCCGACGTGACGTTGGTGGCCCAGTAGCGCCGCATGGAGGCGTCGTAGGGGTCGGCCTTGGCCACCTCGTATGGGTAGCTGCCCTTGACCGAGTACCCGCCGTTGGACGAGGTGAACTCGGCGAAGGCCGGCTGGCCGGCGTACAGGAGGGTCAGGTTGGCGGTGGCGGAAATGGCCGCGTTGCTGGTGGCGCGCTCGGCGGAGGTTCCCGCGTAGACCTGGCAGGAGGTGGTGTCGCAGATGTCGTAGGCCTTTTTGCCGCCCAGGTTGAGTTTGTACCGCGCGGCGTAGCTGCGGGCCGCGACCGCCTGCGCCTTGAGCGCTTCGGCAGCCCAGGTGGATGGCATCTCGGAGGGCACGACGGATTTCAGGTAGTCCTCCATCGCCACGTAGTCGACGGTGATCGAGCCCGATGTCCCCGAGAACTGGTAGGCCAGTTGCCCACGATAGGCGCGCGTCGTGCTGCCGAGCACCAGCGTCACGGTGCCCGAGGAATTGTTGTAGAAATACCACAGGCTCGTGGGCGACAACTTCGTCGCGTAGACCACCGGTTTCCCTGCGGTGTTCAGGTAGGACAGCACGCGGTTGTTGCCCGAGCGCGAGATCTGCCATCCGGTGTAGGGCGTGCCGGTCGGCAGCGTCAGGCTGGTGCCGGAAGCGTCTTTCACGCTCAGCCCGGTGGCGGGTTTGACGCCCAGGCGGTTATCCGTGTCGGAGGTGATCCAGACGCGGATGGTGCCGTTCGCCACCGATTTCAGCGTCGTGCCCGGGTAGTAGAACGACAAGATGTCGGTGTATTTCAGCCCCTGGGTGGCGGCTCCCTGTGCCCCATACTGGGACATGCCGCGCCCGTGCCCCCACCCGTCGGTGGTGATGGTGATGGACGAGTTCAGCGGGGCGACCGCCGTCCCCGCGCCCGACGCCAGCGTCGGCATCCCGGCGACAACGCTGCCCGCCACGAACACGCCGACCAGCGTGGTGAGCGTCTTTCGGGCCCAGCGGCGAGCGTCGCTTCCCAGTACCATCACGGTTTCCTCCTATTGATTCACAACTTTTCGATTGGACGCCGCCTGCCCATCTTCGCTTCCCGCCAGCCGGTTTCTCCAGCCCGCGACGCGAATTGGCGTCCAAGTCGCAGGCGGTGCTCGAGTGTTGTGCCCACCATGTGAGAATCCGTCCCATCGGGGTTGACACCGCCGCACGGCCAGGCAACGCTAGGGACATGCATTTGTTCGTGCTGGTACTGAACTCGCGTGTCGACTGAGCTTTGACTCACCGACACGCTCCCTCGTCTGCCTTGGCGGCGAGGGTTTTTTATTGGTAAAACCGCGGCGAAGGGAAGGAAAATGACCGCAACGTCCACGCCTGGCGAGGCGCCCGTTCTCACGGGCGCGCAAGCTCTCATCGAATCATTGGAACGCGTCGGCGTAGAAGTGATCTTCGGAATCCCCGGCGGCACCATCCTGCCGGCCTACGATCCACTGTTCGACTCCAAACAAATCCGGCATATCCTCGTGCGCCACGAGCAGGGCGCCGGGCACGCCGCCGAAGGCTACGCGGTGGCCACCGGCAGGGTGGGCGTCTGCATGGCGACGTCCGGCCCCGGTGCGACGAACCTGGTCACCGCCCTGGCCGACGCCTACATGGACTCGGTGCCGATCGTGGCGATCACGGGACAGGTGGTCAGCACGTCCATCGGGACGGACGCCTTCCAGGAGGCCGACATCCGGGGGATCACGTTCCCGATCACCAAACACAGCTACCTGATCAAGGATCCCCGCGACATCCCCGCAGCGGTGGCGGAGGCGTTCCACATCGCCCGCACGGGGCGTCCCGGCCCGGTCCTCATCGACATCGCCAAGGACGCGCTGTCCAACAGCGCGCCGTTCATCTGGACGGATCAGGTGCAGCTTCCCGGCTACCGCCCGACGATCAGGCCGCACGCCCGGCAGTTGCGCGAGGCCGCCAAGGTGATCGCCGCCGCGCAGCGTCCGGTGTTCTATGTGGGCGGCGGCGTGGTCAAGGCACGGGCCTACGAGGCCCTGGCCGACATGGTGGGCCACTGCGGCATCCCCGTCGTCACGACGCTGATGGCGCGCGGCGCGTTCCCCGACTCCGACCCGTTGAACTATGGGATGCCCGGCATGCACGGCACCGTCGCGGCGGTGGGAGCCTTGCAGCGGGCCGACGTGATCGTGGCGTTGGGGGCGCGTTTCGACGACCGCGTGACCGGCAAACTGTCGACGTTCGCGCCGGGCGCCACCGTTATCCACGCCGACGTCGACCCGGCGGAGATTTCCAAGAACCGCAAGGCGGACGTGCCCATCGTCGGCGACCTGGCCTACACCATCCCCGAACTGGCCGACCTGCTGCGCGGGTTGGAGTTGGCCGACATCGGCGAGTGGGTGCGGTACCTGGACGGCCTGCGGCGGCATTACCACCGCGAGATCACGCCGGTGATCGACGGCAAACTCAGCCCCGAATACGTGATCTCGCGGCTGGGCGATATCGCTGGCCCCGACGCGATCTACGTCACCGGCGTCGGGCAGCACCAGATGTGGGCGTCGCACGTGGCGCCGCATGATCGTCCGGGAACCTGGATCACCTCGGGTGGCGCGGGCACGATGGGTTTCTGCGTGCCGGCGGCGATGGGGGCCAAGACCGGGCGTCCCGACGCCCTCGTGTGGGGGATCGACGGCGACGGCTGCTTCCAGATGACCAACCAGGAACTCGTCACCTGCGCGCTGGAGGGAATTCCCGTCAAGATCGCCGTGCTGAACAACCAAGTCCTGGGCATGGTCCGCCAGTGGCAGACCTTGTTCTATGACGAGCGTTATTCCAACACCAACCTGAACTCGTTGCGGCTGCCCGATTTCCAGAAATTGGCCGAAGCGATGGGCGCGGTGGGATTGCGCGCCGAAACCCCCGAGCAGGTCGACGACGTGATCGCCCAGGCGATGGCCGTGACCGATCGCCCGGTGGTGTGTGAATTCGTCGTCGCCAAAGACGCGATGGTGTGGCCGATGGTTCCTGCGGGCGCCAGCAACGACGACATCATGATCGCCAAGAATTTGGCTCCCGATTGGAACGACTTTCAACCTCAGGAGAACTGATGAACGCCTCAGCCAAGAAAACCCAGATACTGTCCGTCATCGTTGAGAACAGCCCCGGCGTGCTGGCCCGGATTTCGGGCCTGTTCGCCCGTCGCGGCTACAACATCGACTCGCTGGCCGTGGGGCCGACGGAAGACCCGCAGACCTCCCGGATCACGCTCCAGGTGTCCGCGCCTACCGACGAGATTTTGGAGCAGATGGTCAAACAGCTCAACAAACTGGTGGAAGTGCTCAAGATCGTCGAATTGGAAGACCAGCAAGCCGTCCAACGCGAATTGGCGCTGATCAAGGTGAAATCCGATCCGCAGGTGC
>Ga0123357_10000614_pt1 | contig 35318 bp, 32 predicted proteins | sample TergutEmb28metaG_FD_89873 | JGI IMG/M metagenome (GOLD analysis project Ga0123357, IMG submission 89873) | Embiratermes neotenicus P4 segment gut microbial communities from Petit-Saut dam, French Guiana - Emb289 P4 | ecosystem: Host-associated > Arthropoda: Insects > Digestive system > Gut ... | reverse complement strand
GGTACAGCAGTCGTGGGCGCGGGGAATAACCATTGGAATGGGGCAGGATAGACCGATAACGGCGTTGCCGCACAGACCGTAGCCGAGAATAACTGCGTCGTATTTGCGTCGTGGATCGTTTACGCTGTTCTCGATTTTTTCTTTTATAATGCGGTTTAATTTCTGCGGTTCGTCGTGCGCAAGCATATGCACAAATTCTATATCCACAAAGTTTTGGGATTCAGACACAAATTTGCATGCCATTCTTGCGAATACATCGCAGCAGATAAATTTAAGAAACATAAATAAATACCTCGTCATTTTTAATTTATAATTATATTATAACACAAAATAAATAGTTTTTCTGTAATAAATTTTATAAAAATATTGAATTATATTGCAAAATTTAAAATACTATAGTATAATTTTATCAAAGATTTTGGTGAAGATTCTTTGTGTTTAATAAAATATGAGGTTATACATGATATTACTTGAAGCAAAAAAACTACATAAAATTTATAACACCAAAAATGGTAAAGGCGGCGTTCACGCAGTTAATGACATTGATATTACAATAGAAAATGGGGATTTTGTCGCTATCATGGGGTCGTCGGGCAGTGGAAAGACCACACTCTTAAATGTGTTAAGTGGCATAGATAATTTCACATCAGGAAATTTGCGAATATCCGATAAAGATATTTCTTTGATGACTGCAAATGAACTTGCGCTTTTTCGCCGTCAGAATCTTGGATTTGTATTTCAGGAATTTAATCTTTTAGACAGTCTTACAATAGAAGAAAATATTATGCTTCCTATGATTTTGGACCAAAAAGATATAAATGAAATAGAGCAAAAAGTAAATACAACAGTTAAAATGTTTGACATCGAAGATATAGTAAATAAATATCCATATGAGGTATCAGGCGGACAGCAACAAAGAGCTGCCATTTGCAGAGCTATAATTAACGATCCTGAAATTATTTTCGCAGATGAGCCGACAGGCAATTTGGATTCCAACGCGTCTGAAAAAGTTATGAAATGCTTTCAACAGCTCAATGAGATGAAACAAATAGCTATAATTATGGTGACGCATGATGCTTTTGTCGCAAGTTATTGTTCTAAAGTCATATTTATTAAGGACGGGCAAATTAATAACGAAATAAGAAAAGTAAACGGGAAAACAGAATTTTTTCATAATATATTAGATTGTCTTTCTCAAATCGGAGGAAATATAGATGATAAATAAATTTTTCTTCCGTATGTTTAGGGCAAATTTCAGGAGATATGTGCTTTTTTTCCTCAGCAGCAGTTTCACTGTTATGATATTTTTTAGTTATATGACGATTCTGACGAATAAAACTTTTATGAATCCAAACATAGTAAATCCGTATTATTCGGATATGGTTATTGCGCCTACTTTTGGGATTGCATTATTTGCTATTTTTTTCATTTTTTATGTGCAAGCGTCATTTGAGAAATTTAAAAGGTCAGAATACGGCGTTTTAATGATGATTGGAATGACAAAAACTGACATTGTCCGAAATATAATTTTTGAAAACAGCATAATCGGGTTCATTTCTATAGTTTCAGGGGGAATATTAGGCAGAATATTTTCTTATATTTTTTATATTATTTGTATGAAGATATTGGATTTAAACAGCATTTCATATACTGTTTCTCCTGAGAGCTATTTATATACCATACTTTTTTTCGCAATAATATATACTTTAGTTATTACGTTTAATTCTTTAATTGCACTCAAGTACAGTATCATAAATTTATTGAAATCATCGCGGAAAGGGTTCGGAAATATTTTAAATTCCCCTATTTTCGCAATTATTGGAATTTCTTTTATAATTGTAGCCTCGGTTGATATAAGCTTAAATTACGGACTTGATAAAAATTTTGTTATATTGAGAAGTATAATTTTATATTTCATAGGCGTGTTTTTATTAATTTCAAATATATACTTTATACTCTCTAAAATTTTAAAGTTGTCGCCAAAAAAATATATCAAAAACATTTTATTTCTCTCTAACATCAAATATTCAATAGGGCAATCTAAAAAAATACTATTTTTGGGGGTTATATTCTCAAGCATTACAATTTTTTTTATCAGTATTGCCGCGCTATTTATATTTAACGCGCAAAAATCCGCGACAGAATATGCGCCGTACGACATTGCATTTGAAGAAATCGAAAATATAAATAAAATTTCCCAAGATGAACTTTATAATATAGTAAAATCCGGGGATACAGAACCAAGCGATGATATTTCCGTAGAATATATAGGAACTGGTTCGGTCAAAATATTTTCAGATTTAGAAATAAGAGAAAAATTGGGCTATAATATTAATGTAACCAGCGGCTGTTTCAAAAATTTATTTCAAATTGTTCCAGACGACGGCTATCTGCATGATATAACTGAAATAGATAAAATAAACATATTTGATATTACTTATATTTGCGAAGATAATATAGAAAAAGTGTTGTTTAACAGATTAACATCACTAAATAATTCCACGTTAATTATAATCAGCAGTCAGGATTATCTCAATATAAAACAAAATAAATCCAATGATATTGAAGTTGGTCAAATCAGACTTTTGGATTTCAAGGATTGGCGCAAAACTTCAGTGATTGCCGATAAACTTTCGCAGACTCTTCAGAATAATAATATAAAATACAATGGGAATTCATTTTCCGCAAATAGAATATATGAACTATCATCTAAAATTGCTACGTATAATAAAAATATAAAAGGAGCTTCGTTTATGTTATTTTTATTTGTGTTTATTGGCTTATTATCTTTATTTTCGTTTGCAGCAATGATATATTTTAAGATGATGATAGAATTTGAAGATGAAAAAATAAAATATAAAAAAATCTATAGGATAGGAATTACAAAAAAGGAATTATTTAGCGTGATTTCTAAAGAGCTTCTAATTTTATTTATAATGCCGATTATACTATCAATTATAACTGTAGATATTTATATTTATTTCATATCCGCTAACGAAAGTTTACTTTCTTTACTTATAGCGTCTTTTATAGGATTTATATACTTTGTTATTCAATTTGTTTTTTATATGGTTTACAAAAGATATTATATTGGGAAATTCAACGGTATTTTCTATAACCATAAAGTGTAAAATAGTTAAGGTGATAACAAAAAAACAAGACAATAAAAAAATATTTTTACATTTACTATAAAAATTTTATAAAACCTATTGCAATTTTTTGTGTAATGTGATATAATTAATTTCTCGTTGTATAAAAATATATAAAAATAAAAGTGAAAATTTGTAAAAGTTAGGAGCGTTATTTTATGGGTATGCCTGATTTAAACATTACACAAGAGCAGGAAAAAGTATATGTAACAAAAATCATTGAGGAACTAAAAGGAGAAAGCGAAAAAATCCAGGAGGCAATTTCAAAAGAAAGCGAATATATTCAGGAAACGCAGAAATACATGCACGATAAAGTCTATGAAATGGACCCGACAGAAGTCAGGGCAAACAGACAGGTTCTCGAAAGCATGGTAGATTCGGCTTACGGTTTAGTGGCAAAAAACAGAAGATTTCTAAAGATGATTAATTCTCCCTATTTTGGAAGAATTTCTTTTTTGTTTGACGATAAAAAGTCTGCGGACGGTATAAAACGCGGCTCGATCGTAGACCAGTACGGAAACTTTCAGATTTATATAGGCATACATTCGTATATCAAAAGCATGAAAAATATAATATACGACTGGCGTTCGCCGATTGCGAGCATGTTTTATGACTACGAGGTCGGTAGAGCGCAGTATATTGCCCCTAAAGGCATTATAACCGGGGAAATAAACCTGAAGCGGCAGTATAAAATATCAGAAGGAAAATTAGATTATATGTTTGAGAGCGATTTGACTATCGATGATGAAATTTTGCAGGAACAGTTGAGCAAAGCCACCAGTGACAAGATGAAGAATATCGTCGCCACAATTCAAAAAGAGCAGAACGCGATTATCCGGGACGAAAAATCCGACGTTCTGATTATACAGGGCGTTGCGGGGTCGGGAAAGACCTCTATAGCGCTTCACAGAGTGGCATATCTTTTGTACAGACTCAAAGACAAGATATATTCAGAAAATATGATGATTATATCGCCGAACAAAGTCTTTTCGGACTATATATCAAACGTCCTGCCTGAGCTCGGCGAAGACCAGATACTCCAGATGACTTTCTACGATATCGCCGAGCACGAACTCGACGAAACATGCGAATTTCAGGATTCATACGGGCAGATATCCGAGCTTCTTGAAAATTATGACAGAAATCTGATAGAGAGGATAAAATTCAAATCGTCAAACGAATTTCTCGATATGATGAACGGATATATATCGTTTATCGAAAAAAACAATTTTCAGGCTGAGACGGTTATTTATGTTCAGGACGAGCGCGGCTCATACGATTTGACAAGACCGTTTGAAATCTCGGATTATTATATAAACGACAGGTTTTACGCGTACAAAAGATTCCCTGTAAAAAAACGCCTTGATATGATAATCGAGGACATAATAGACAAAATCATCGACTTTTATAACATAAAGCGCGTCAAAATAAGACTTATATGGCTGACAAATAAAATATACTCCATGTTCAAAGACTCGAAAGATATATTAAAACTATACGCCGATATGTATAAACATATTGGCGCGGAAAAAATGTATACGCCTAAAAAAATTAAAATAAACAAACAAATCAACGCAAAAACGCAGCTGACCCATAAAGTTGATGCAACCTGGATTCCATACGATGACGTCGCGCCGCTTTTATATCTGAAAAGCACTTTATTCGGCGTTGACAGTTTTTTATACGTCAAGCAGTTATTGATAGACGAAATGCAGGATTATTCTCCCGTGCATTACGCTTTGTTTAATAGAATGTTCCCGGGTAAAAAGACTATTCTCGGCGACATCAGCCAGCTTGTAAATCCGTTCATAAGTTCGTCGTCGCAGGAGGGCATCGCGGAGATATATGCAAAAATACCGAAAACAACCGTCAATACGATGACTTTATTGAAAAGTTACAGGTCAACGACTGAAATAACCGATTTTGCGAGGCGGATTATTCCAAACGACAAAATACAGATTATAGAGCGTCACGGCGACGAGCCGGATATAATCAAATGTAAAGACAATAACGAACAGGTTGAAAAGATAATAAAATTGATAAAAGAATATCCCCCAAAAGGATTCAAATCAATCGGCATAATCTGTAAAACGGACAGACAAGCCGCAAATCTGCACAAACTTCTGAAAGAAAAAGCGGATATCGAAACGGCTCTGATAACTGTAACCAGCGAGAAATTCACGAACGATTTAGTCGTAACGACGGCGTATCTTGCCAAAGGCTTGGAGTTTGACTGCGTTATTCTGCCCGACACAGACAGTGAAAATTACAAAAACGACATGGACCGTCAGATGATATACATCGGGATTACGCGCGCCCTGCACAAACTAACGCTGCTGCATACGGGCGAGGCCACGGGATTTTTGAGGTAACCCGGGGTATTTAATGCGTAGGGGCGACCTCACGAACGCGTTCGTGAGGTCGCCCCTACATTTTTATGTTTCTTTTTTCGCGTATTGTTCAAGTTTCGCAGTGACTGCCCTGAAACGCTCGGTTTCTCGGATTGGGTCATATTTTTCGTCGGATAGCTTTTGCAGCATTACATAACTGTCGTTGGCAGTAGTAATTTTGGCTACTTGAGTTTTTGAAACTACATCACCTTCAACAATTGTCGATGTATGTGTGAACGATTCGGGCAAAGTATCGTATGCTATTGTATAATCGACAGTTTTTTCTAAGCAGTCGAGCGCATTGTCAAAATCTTGCAAAAGCACATAATTTGATGCTACATTTAAATAAAATCCCGCCATTTCTTCATTACAATAACCGTAATCTCCTTTTTCATAAATTATTTCAAAAATCCCGATTGCTTTTTTGTTCAACTCTATTCGCTTTTGTACTCCTATCATGTATGTATCGTCGCTATATTTCGCTTGGGCAAAATTTGATGCTATATTGCGTGTAATAACATCACAGTTTTTTAATATTTGATATTTGAAATGTCTTGCTTTTTCTTCGCCTTCATATAGTTCCCCAAGCACATCGTCCAGAGTAATCACTGGCAGTTCAAAAGCGAGTTCCATTGCTTTACCTTTTTCGCCCATATCTTTATAACGGCGTGCCAAATATTCTATTATATTGTAACGAATTTTATTATCGGGACAATCTTTCCAGATACGCTCATATATTGCCGTGGATTCTTTATAGGCTTCCGATTCCTTATCTCTTTTGCTTTTAATGCCTAAACAAAAAGCAAGATGACTTAATAAATTATATTCATTCGGGAATTCGTTTATTGCGCTTCGCAGCATCGTGATATTTTCTTCTACCAATCCTTTTGAAAAATTTTCCTTGTACTGTCCCAGTATTTCCCTTTTTCGTCCCCGTTTATTCATAATATCAACTCCTAATAATTCGTCTGTGGTTACGCTGAAATAATTTGCGATTGCCGGCAATATCTCCAAATCCGGGTAACACACCCCTGATTCCCAGCGGGATACCGACTGGAAAGAAATCCCTAAGTAATCTGCAAGTTTTTCCTGCGTAACATTTGACTTTTTTCGTAAATTTTTTATTTTTTCGCCTATTTTATTTGTCATAAAATCATGCCTCCGTTTCCAGATAAATAACTAAAAAATAAGCCTACAAGCACTTGTAAGCTTATTATATATCATTCTGATTTAAAAATCAATAATCAATTAAGCGAATAGAATTCACTTATTGCGTGAGTTTATTTTTTTGCCGCCTTATTTAAGGCAAACATCAGCGTCAGTCCGATCAATACCGGGTACAGGATAAAGTTCGCCGGTTGCAGAAACGCTAAAAATTCAAATTTATCTATCGCAAACAGAATCAGCACCGTTACCGCAAGTCCAATCAAATTCCACCAGTCTCCGCAGAAGAAGTCGAAAATTTCCCATAAAACCCTTTTTACAGCTTTTAATACTTTCATTATTTTTCGCCCTCCGTTTCTGATATATCCTCTGTTTCTTTTTCCTGCGCCGCTTTACGCGATTTCAGCATAGCAATAATCCCTAAACTGACCGCGAGATAGAATGCCGCCAGTATAATTATAAAAAAGTCTGATAGTGGCCAGTTGACATGTAATCCTTCGCCTGACCAGAATGTGCCGAAAGACGTGATAATTACGCCAACGGCGAATTTCAGCGTGTTTTCAGGGATTAAAGTAAGCGGCTTATGTACGATTGCGCCAAGAACTACAACTAATACAAATGCTGCCGCCGCGCCAAGTACGGCGTATACAAGTCCGGTCGAGGCGGTTTTTACTGCGGCGGCTGAACTGATGACGATAAACGCGACTTCCAATCCTTCCAACAGTACGCCCTTGAAAGACGTAATAAAGCCGAATTTATTGAACTTTGTATGATTTTCCCCGCGCGATTTTAATTCTTCCACTTCTCTTTTGTATATTTCTTCCTCGTCGTGAAGCGCTTTGTGTCCGCTGTATCGAAGTATGGATTTTTTCAGCCACTGCAATCCGAACAAGATAAGAATAACGCCGATAACAAACCGCAGAATATCAATCGGTATCTGCAGAATCGCCGCGCCGAATATCGCGATAATAACTGACAGCGCGCCCGCTCCTGCAACCGCGCCCCATAAACTGCTCTTCCAGTTGATTGTCATGCCGACTGCCAAGACAATCGTCAGAGCCTCGACAAACTCAACGATAGACGCCACAAACGACGGGAAAAATGATGCCCATGCCACTAAAAACACCACCCTTTATTAATTTTTTATTTATTTGCACTTATTATATGATACAAAAATAAAAATATCAAGCAAAATTGTGTAAATTTTTATTTATAAGCGTGCCGTATATGCAGAATATATTTCGCCCTGTCGAGCGGATTTACTCCCCTGTACGGCGTCGTTGCGCCGAGTTCAAGCGGACACGGCTCATATCCCGAAAACGCCGCCGCGAGAGTTCCGCGCCCGGATGTTATCGAGGCTAATCTAACCGGAAAATCGGTGCTTGTCGCGGCGGGATACCTGCCCTCTATCGTGAAATTCCCGTTGATTATCGTCGGCGATTCGAATGTGCCGCGCATGGCGATTATTTCGCCTATTATTTTACTGCTTAAACTCTCGTCTGCGGTTATCCTGAAATCCAGCATAGGCTCAAGAAGCGTCGTTCCGCAGTCCACAAGCCCCCTCATCATCGCCATGGGCGTAGTCATCATAAAATCAAGCGGGTGCGTATGCAAGAAGTGCGATTCCCCGTCCACAAGCGTTATATGCAGGTCCGTGACATTCCAGCCGAGCGGACCCTGTTTGAGCGAGTCCGGAATTGCTTGTTCTATCTGGGACTGGTATCTGTACCAGATTTTATTGTCCCCGACTTCGCTTTTGTAAGTATGTCCGCGCCCTCTCTCTGCAGGCTCTATATAAAATTTAATAATCGCCCAGCAGGGTTTGGGCATTGTGTACGCCTCGAAGCCGTAACCGGGTTTTGTCGGCGTTTCTTTATATATAACCGACGGCTTTGAAAACTTTGCGTCTATATCAAATCTTGCGGCGATTATGCTTTCCAAAATCTCTATCTGAATAAGCCCCGTGACATTGACGACAAGTTCCCTTTCGTCCTGCACCCAATACATTTCGAGCAATGGGTCTTCGGCGGCAAGTTCGGAAATCGCCGCGACAAGTTCGGGATATTTGCTGTCGTCCGACGGGGTGATTTTCGCGCGCAGAAGCGGCGAGGCAATTTTATACGATGGCGGGATATTTTTGCCCGCGCCGATAATATCGCCGAGTTTGGCGTTAGAGAAGCCGCATATGACGCCAATATCGCCCGCAGTCAAAAATCCGGTGTCTATGGCTTTGTTTAGTTTATTTTTGCGGATCTGCACGATTTTTTCGTCGAGACCGCTTGTTTTATTGTGAATAACGTCTCTGTTTTTTATCGAGCCTGAATACAGTCTCACATGAGCGAGCCGCCCGGACTGTTTGTCATGCTCTATTTTAAATATAACCCCGGACGCTTCGTCGTCCGGATCGCCGGTTAAATTGGAATCGGGGCATATATAGCATATCAGATTGAGAATCTCCGGCACGCCTTTACCTGATATAGCCGAGCCTTGCATAACCGGATAAATTTGACACTCTGCGAACTGCTTTTTCAACTCGTCCGAGATCTCCTGTTTATCTGATTCTGAAATTTTACCGTCAAGATATTTTTCCAATAAAACATCGTTTTTTTCGCAGACTGCTTCTTCGATTTGCTGTGTAAAAATATTTTTGGAGACGTCTGTATTTTCAAACGTCTCGACGTCTTTCGTAAATTTATTTTTAATATCGTCGAAGATTTTTTCGGGATTTGCCCCGAGCCTGTCTGTTTTGTTTATAAAAAATATCACGGGTTTATTCAGGTTTTTCAGGGCTTTCCAGATAACCTCGGTCTGAGCCTGTATGCCTTCGACGGCTGATATGACAAATACGACGCAGTCCACAACCCATACGGACCGTTCGACTTCCGCCGCAAAATCCGTATGACCGGGGGTATCTATAAGATTTATATCACAGTCCCGCCACGATAAGACAGTAGACGCGGCTTTGATTGATATGCCCCTTTTGCGTTCTATTTCCATAAAATCAGTATGCGCGGTGCCGTCGTCTACGTTTCCGGCTTCTCTTATCGCGCCTGCCGCGAGTAAAAGCTGTTCTGTGAGGGTGGTTTTGCCCGCGTCAACGTGCGCGACTATGCCGAGATTTATTATTTTATTTTTCCGACAATTTCCCATAATTAATTTATTCAGACCTTATATAAAAAATATTATAGCATTAAAACCATTTTTTCTTCTTGAAATAGACTATCATCAAGACAACTACGACAACGCTGAACACAATCACATATAAATAGCCGTATTTCCACCCGTATTCAGGTATTTTCATATTCATTCCGTACCAGCCGACAATTAACGTCAGCGGCAGGAATATGGCGGTAATCACAGTGAATATTTTCATCAGACGGTTCTGCTCTATATCAATCTGCGCCTGATACGCCTCTCTCACCTGTGTTATATAATCGCGTAAGTTTACAATATGCGAAAGCAGCCGGTCCGCTCTCTGATCGAGAAATTTAAAATATTTTATGTTTTTTTCGTCAATAAAATGATTTTCATTCTCGATTATGCCGTCGAAAACCTGGCTTAATTGTTCGTAATATCTTTTCAGACGCAGAAGCTCTTTTCTGAAAGATATAATCCCAACGGTATAATCAGTTTTATTGTCTTTTAAAAGCACATCTTCCATATCTGTGATACGTTCTTCCAAGTCGTCCATTTTATCAATATCGTCTTTTAACAGAAACGCAAAAAATCCATACAGTTCTTTTGCCGGCACGGTATCCGGAGTTGCCGGAGTTGTTTTGTTTATCCGGGTTGCCTGATAAAATGTTTTCAGTTTGTCTGACGTTTCCAAACTTTCGCAGATATAATAAACCTGCTCTGCCGTCTGACAGACAGTAATCTTTTCCGTCTCTTTGCTCATGTCGAAAATATCTAATAAATCAAAGCATATCAAATCCAAATCATCAAAAGCCTCAAATTTATTTGCATTTTTATTTTTGATGTGCCGAATAATCAAATTATCGACCGGCAAACGATCAACGTCTTCATACTGCATAAATTCAGCCATACATTGACCCCTGTTACCTATCTATACCGAAATAAGTTCGGTAATTTTATTTTTTAACGCCCGCGTGTTTTTCATGTTTGCAAAGAGCCAACACTTTGTTTTGCATATGTATAACAGCCTCAACATCGTTATATCTTTTATAATTATAATCGAAAGCTATGATTTGCAATATATCATCGGCATATTTCTTGGATATGTTAGTTAAAATCCGCTCAGAAACATATGCGGACGAGCCGTTTACTGTCAAAACAAGTTCGTCGAATTCCAAATGATGCAATATTTTCTGAATATCGGCGTCGCTTAAACTTTTGATTTCGGATTCCAATAAATTCGTCCTGTTCGGAAAGTACTTTATTCCGTTTCTTATTTGACGGTAAAATTTATTTATTGTCGAATTGATAAAATTTTCATAGACGCGTTCGGTTTCGTCAATGTAATCCTCGCCGAAAAAAGCCGACAGATTCATATAGACGCTGAACGTGGTGTGTCCGTACAATATTAAACTGATTCCTTCTTTTATCAAAAGCCGTTCCAAAACTTCTTTACTTGTATAATCCCCGAAAATCATATGTTTTTCAAGAATACTGTTTATCTGTTCGGCGTCAAAGCCGTCAATCATAAGAGATATAGCTTTGCGCAGAAAAGGATTCCCATAGGAATCAAGGTCAGTTTCCAAAGATAAAATTCCGTTTTTCTTTAATTTTTGCGTAATTTCGAGCATAATTTCAAATGTCCTGAGACAGTTTTTTTTATCCTCGTCTGTAAATTCATAATTCTGTTTGATGTACGTATACAGCATAATTTTTCACAATCCTTTTTATTAATATTATTATTGTTTTTATATTATTGCATATTTATGTATAATATTTATCGTCCCGATTTTAAATTAATTAAACGTTATTTGCGATTATTGCATAAGATTTATCAACCCGCCCGCTGTGATTTTAAACGTCAGCGTCAAAGTCTCGTACTTGTCCAGCGACTGTTCATACGCCTGTTTTAAAGTGTTGAGTTCCGGGTCGTCTTTTTTCAGATTATAAAAATAATTATATGTGACACTGGACGCAGAGTCCTCTTCCTCATATCTTGCGATAATTTCAGGAGATAAAAAACTGTCTATATAATATTTTTCGCCGCTGTTTCCTAAAACAAACGCTGTTGGCAAGCCAAAATCGAAGTTTTCCGACCCGCGCCCCATAGCGTCCGTATAGTCAATGACGACCGGCAGAATCTGCGCTTCGTAGATATCCCTGCCCTTGTCATGCACATTCAATAACGCGCCGTCAAGAACATAACGCGGATAAAAACCGTCCGGTCGCTCAAATGTATAACTGTCTGTTTCGGGGTCGTAACGCATTTCATTGTCTTTTCTTATTTCCTGCATCTTTTCGTCCGGAAAATACGAATCGTCAACGCCGAGCGTATACTTCATCTCGCCTTTTATCATTTCGTTGGTGACTGTGGGATATTCGTAGAGTATGGAATCAATGGGGCAGGGAGGCGACAACAGGCTTGTCAAATCAAGTAAATTTAAGTTTGGCGCATTCCAAATTTCCATATTACTGAAATATTTTTCTATTTTTTTATTTATATCGCTTTCAAATATGTAGGGAAGACTAGCGTCAAAATCGCTTTCACTGTCTCCGGGATTAGTTTCGAAATATGCTTTTTTTACCGTTTCAACATCAACTCTGTTTCCTTTGCCGTCTATGTAATATGCTTCGTCCCCGACTACGACTGGGGCATAGCCATTGGTGAAAACCCCGATTAAGTCGTAGGTCGGCGGAACTATCTCTTTATAATCCGGACCGAGAATACAGTATTTCCCGTCCCTGAACGCTCTGTAGACGTTGCCCTCGTATGAATCGTAATACCAGCACAGAGCATCGTACTGATATTCCGAAATCTGATTGCCGTCTATATCGCCTATAAAATACTTGCTGTCAATAAAATATACGAAGTGTTCATATGTATCATCGCACGGCATAATAGAATCGTAAACCGGCGGAATTAGTATATTGAAATCTTTGTTGAGATAACCGCATTTGACGTAACTCTTTTGCTCTAAATTGCCGCCGCCGCTATATTCGTCCGCTTCTTCCGGAGAATAAATCCGGTCGTTTTCAGCGTCGTAATAATAAGTATGCCCAACGCTGAAAGAATACATCGGCTCTTGAGCCTGTCCGTTAGAGGAAACGCTCGGGCGGCTCAGATATATGCCGCAGTTATAAAAATCTTTTACGATTTCTCCGGTGTCCGAGTCTATTATATCAGCGACGTTTAACTGTTGTAATTCGCCTTTTAAATATTTGCCGCCGCTTTCAAATTCTTCAAGACTGCCGTAAAATATTTCAGTAAGGCATTTGCCGTTTTTATCGGTTAAAATATAATAATTCAATATTTCCGAATCGTTTATTTTAACCGACACGTTTACGATTTTATTGCCGCTTGTCAAAGTTTTTATAACGCTGTACTGCGCGCTTGTCATAGCGTCGCGGTTTTTCGGAGACGCTTTAAAATATTCGGTATTTTTCAGCTTTTCAAAATTTTCAAGAGGTTTGTACGGCGTGGTATTTTTGTTCGATATATTATCTATGTCAAAATTTGAATCCGTGAAAAATCTTTTTTTTACTTCCGGTATGATATTCCATGCGGATAAATCCCCGTCGTCCGACATATAACCGTAAATATTTTCAGTCTGCGCCGGCTGTGTTGGCTGCGTTATTTGCGATGTCTGCGGTATTTCCGTGACGGCGGCAACAGCTATGTCGGTTGAACCGTCATAATTCGGCAAACCCGTTTCTTCCGTATCTGTATCTTTTATATCTATGTACGAAAAGTATCCAAGCGCGAATGTTATAATCAGCATAGCAGGCAGTATGGCTATATTTTTGTACTTCCTCATAAATATCCCTCTTTGGTAAACAAATTGATAAAATCTAACCGTATAGATTATATCACAAATTTCAGAATAACACAATACTGATAATTTAAATTTTTCTAATCTTCTATAAATTCCCGCGCAAAATCCACATCTTCCACTGTGAACAATTTGCCGTCAAGGTAATCCAATATCCCGGCAGACGAAGCCGGAGAAAAATCAAACTGCATTTTATACGAATACAACGCCTGCGAAAAAAAGCCTTTTTTTCTGTCTGATTTATTCATTTCCGGAGATAAACAGTATTTTCCGTCGCCGACAATCGGGTGGTTCACATACGCGAAATGCGCTCTGATTTGATGTGTTCTGCCAGTGACAAGCGTGACTTCAAGAAGCGACATGCCGTTTTTTTCTTTCAGGACTTTATATTTTGTCTGTATGATTTTTGACCCGGGGAATTTATTTTTATCTATTTCGACTATATTATCATCCGGATTTTTGCGGTGATACGCCGTCAACAAATCTTCTTTTTTGGTCAGAATACCGTGAACAAGGCATAGATACGACTTTTTTATTTCGTTGTTTTTTATTTTTTCGTTTATAATCCGCAGAGCTTCGGAATTCTTGGCGCATATCACAATTCCTCCGGTGTTTCTGTCGATTCTGTTGCATAAAGCGGGAGAAAAAGAATTTTCCAAGTCCGGATTATATTCGCCTTTTTTATACAGATATGCTGTGATGTGATTTATAAGCGTGTTTATTTCTTCATTTTCGTCGGGGTGGACTATAACTCCCGGCTTTTTATCCGCGAGCAGAATATTTTCGTCTTCGTATAAAATTTTTATTTTTGGGACTATATTTTTAAAACTCTGATTATTGTCAGGTGTCACCAGAAAATCGTCTTTTATATATAAATCGACAACATCCCCTTCTGTCAATTTATAACTTATATCCGCGCGTCTGCCGTTTACCTTTATTTTTTTTGTGCGGATAAACTTATACAGCATAGACATTGGGAGATTTTCAAAAGTTTTGCTTAAAAATTTGTCAAGACGTTGATTTGCGTCGTTTTTGTTTATTATAACTGTTTTTATAACAATATTCTCCTTTACAAATTTTTGTAAATGTGATAAAATATAATATATACGTAAATATTAAAAAATATTTAGAATTATTAAATTGAGGTGTGTTAATTTGGGCGAGATTATGCCGTACATTTGGATTGGCATCATAGTTTTTGCGTCTATACTGGAGCTTTACACCCGCGCGGCGGCGGCATTTTGGTTTATACCGGCGGCGCTTGTTTCTTTCATTTTGTCGCTGACAGGGACGGTAGATGTCTGGACGCAGGTTTTAGTCTTTTTTATTATAGCATTAATATTATTGATTTTGTCACGGACAATTTTTAAAAAATTTATAAAATTTAAAGCGGTCAGTACAAATTATAATTCTGTTATAGGCAAGACCGCGATAGTTACGGAAGAAATAAACAATTTCAAAAATACCGGCGCAGTGAGAATTAACGGCGCAACATGGACTGCAAAGTCCGAAGACGACGATATTATATACGAAAGCGGGCTCGTTGTAAGCATAGTCGGAACAGACGGCGTAAAAGCAATCTGTTCGAGATAATAATGATAAATAAAATCATATTTGTAGGTGTAATACTATGAAAAAGCACGAAATAATCGAACTGATACAGACAAATGGCACTGCGGCACAAAAATATATTATTAACCGCGATATTTTATCTATTGATAAAAATAATCCGGATATGCTTGATTTACAGGAGCAGATTGTAAATTCAAAAGAAGTATGTCAAATTTTGAAAAAGCAAAATGACGACGGTTGGTTCGGGATTTATCTTCATGGAGGAGCAGGTGACGCAATGGACGGAAGTGTTGCGAAGTTGAGAGAACTTGGGGTAGAGCCGAATCATGTATTTATGCAAAAAGCAAAACAAGCCTTGCTGATAGACGTAAACCCGACGAAAGATAAACGCTCTTATCCTCCTGTAGAAAAATTTCATTTCAGCAGGGTACAGACGCTTGCGAACCTTCATATCGCAGGCGAAACGGCGGATGAACTACTTGTAAAGTTTCAAAATGAACTTATAGATAAATATCAAAAGGCGATAAATATCGATTCATTGGACGAAGTGTCAAGAGAGATTAAAACGGCGAAATTTAATGGAGCAAGAGCATGGCTCAAGGATAAAGATAACGCTTTCCCATGGCCGTCTGATTTCATTCTTCTTGGGTCGTCGCTAAACTGGAAAACACTGCGAGCGGCGGATATAATAACAGCCGCTATGGAAAATGTCGCGCGGCTTGCGCCTATTCCAAACATTTTTGGCTATTATAATAATCATTATGTCGCTCCGATTTGTTCATACGAATTATTCCATTATTCAGATGATTGTTGTGAATTTCTAAAGGGCAGAGGATTTTGGTTTAGAGATTACAATTATTTATGCAAAATATGCGATATTGAAAAAATCCCATATTATTTCAGGCAGGCAGAAAAACTCGCAGAACGGGTGTTAGATAATTCATTGATTGGAAACTTGAAAATAGAAGAACTGAGCGAAAAGATAGATATATATTTCAAAGTATTACAAATTTTACACAATGCTAAGATTGATTTTTAACTTAGAGGTATCGTATGAAAAAATATTTGATTATAGTCGGCGTTGTTCTGGTTGTAATTGCATTAATAGCGGCTTACAATCAGAAATTAAACAACGACGCGGCGAATCAGCGGACAACCAAAGGAAATCCATATACTACCACTAATGATATTGCGTTGTTTATACCCACTACTACGCAGCCGACAACCGCGCAACTTACCGCCGATACCGACACTTTTGATGTCGGCGGTTTAGTCTTATCGCAGGACGAAGCCGTCGCGGACTATAACTATATGTGGCAGGTTCTTGAGGATAATTACGCGTTTTTTGGCGTCGCTCAAAGAAAGTACGGCGTTGACAAAGATACTGTAAAACAAAAATATCTCGACGAAATTATGAAGTACGGTAGTATAAATTGGGATTCCTTCGGTCAAATAATAAGCCAATGTTTGTCGGAATTTCACGGCTGCGGGAAATTGAATTATATAGGCTTTCCTTCTACGTATGCTACTGTAATATCTGTCGATGATAACGTTTCATTTAATATTATTGACAGTAAAACAGCCTATATGAAGATAAAATTAATGAATAAATCATGTATCGAATTAAATTACAAACAGATAAGCAATTTTTATTCGCAGATAAAAGACTGCGAAAATCTGATTATCGACATAACCGGCAGCACAGGCGGCGATATAAACTATTGGATTGATAATATTGTTCAGCCGAATATTAATACAGAATTCGACTATAATCAATATTTTTTTGTAAAACCGGGAAATGAAAACCGGAATTATCTTAGTGCGACATGCGGACTTAGTCTCAGCAGGTTAGCTGTTTCGTCGGAAATTATTCAGGAAATGAAAAGCGTGAGTACCGATGATATAAAAATGTTCGACAGGCTGTATAAAAATGCGATTGACGTATCCCCGACAGGGGAGAAACAGTTTAACGGCAATATATATTTATTGGTGGACAAGAGTGTGACGTCCGCTTCCGAAACTTTTGCGGCATTCTGCAAAAATACCGGATTTGCGACGATTGTTGGCACAATGTGGGGCGGCGGAGGAAGCGACGGTGGTATTGCTCCTAATGAAGTTATGCTTCCAAACAGCGGATTGACTTTCGAATACAGCACTATGTATGTGCTTAACGCCGACGGTTCATGCAACGAGGAATACGGCACGCCGCCGGACTATATATGCGAAGACGGCGAAACCCCGCTCAACGCGTGTCTGCGCGTGATTGCAGAGAAGTGAAAATTATTATAAATAAACATAAAATTTAGGGAGAGCAAATATGTCAACAAAAAACAAATACGACGTCGCGGCGTATGTATGGCCCGCATATACCGGCGACGAAAAAAGAACAAGAATGTTCTGGGCAGAGGGTATAGGCGAATGGCAGTCCGTCAAAAATGCTGTGAAAAAGTTCCCGGAACATTCATGGCCCCGCAAGCCTTTATGGGGATATGTCAACGAGGCTGACCCGTATGTTATGGAAATGCAAATCGAAGCCGCCACAGACCACGGCGTAAACGTTTTTATCTACGATTGGTACTGGTATGACAGGCGTCCGTTTCTGGAAAACTGTCTGAATGATGGTTTTCTGAAAGCGAAAAATAACGGCAAAATGAAATTTTATCTCATGTGGGCAAATCATACAGCCAACAACACATGGGATATAAGAAATTCATGGGAACAGGATAATATAATCTGGGACGGCGCGGTTGACAGAAAAGAGTTTGAGATTATAGCAAAACGCGTCATAGAAAAATATTTCAAATCCCCGCTGTATTATCAGATAGACGGCAAGCCTGTGTTTATGATATACGACATAGACAATCTGATACGCGGTCTTGACGGGATTGACAACACTGTTTCCGCACTTGACTGGTTTCGCAACGAGTGCGTGAAATCCGGCTTGAATGGTCTGCACCTGCAACTGACAAAGTGGGGAGATTACGCGCATAATTTAAGCGATTTAAGCGGATTTGACAGAGGCAGAACCGAAACGACGCAGGAACTTTTTGATAAACTGGGGTTTGACAGTTTTACCAATTATCAATTTGTTCATTTTGTAAATATCGACAGGGATTATAACGAAATTGTGGCAGACGTGCTCAGGCACTGGGAAATCAACGAAAAAACATATAAAAAGCCATATTTCCCGCATGTTTCGATAGGGTGGGACAACAATCCGAGATTTTATGAATTCAAACCCGGCATAGTAAAAAACAACACTCCCGAAAATTTTGCGAAAGCTCTTGGACACGCAAAAAAATATGCCGACATTCACCCGGTCCAACCGCCGCTTATAACAATCAACAGTTGGAACGAATGGACAGAAACGTCGTATTTGCTGCCGGACGATTTGTACGGATATGGTTATCTTGAAGCCGTGAAAAAAGTCTTTTTGACGTAATGAAATATAATAAACAATAAATGGAGGTAAAAATAATTATGAAAAAATATTATGAACCTGAAAAAGTAAAAGAATCTGTTCATTTCGAACCGATACCGGAAGAAGTGCGGATACAGTACCTCCGTCCCGGCGAACTGCTTAATATCCTCGACCAATTCCCCGTAGCGTTTCAGCCTGTGGGAACCGTCGAATGGCATGGGCGTCAGAACCCGCTTGGGTGCGATACCATAAAGGCGGAGTCGCTCTGCGTGGAAACGGCGAAAAAGACTGGCGGAGTTGTTATGCCGCCGATTTATTTCGCGACGGACGGCACAAGGGATTTAGGATACGGTTTGGGGTGCGGAATGGATGCCGTTGCAGGCTTTCAACTGCCGGGGTCGTTTTATAAAATGCCCGACGAGATTTTGAAAAAGTTTATCAAAGCGGCTTGCGAAAATTATTTGTCTAGGGGATTTAAACTTGTTATTATAGTTTCTGGTCATAATGCTTTAACGCAGCAGTATTTATTTGATGAAATATGTTATGAATTGAAATCGGACGACGGGACTGAACCTGTATGCTTTACAATGGAATATACGGTATTGGAAAAAGAAAATCCGAAACGGTATTCAGACCATGCCGGATTTTATGAAACCAGTATGATGATGTATCTGACGGACGGGCGGGTAAATTTGCAGGCTAACGACGGGTATGAAAACCCTAATCTCGCAATCAGCACAGGAAAACCTGCAAATGAAGCCTCAACCGAGGAAGGCAAAGCATGCTTTGAACTGCAAATTGAGGGATTAGCAAAATTCGCCAGAGAAAAATTGGCAAAATTAACGACGAATAAATAGACGCGTCCTACAAATCAATATTTTTTAACGCGCTGTTTATCGTATGTTTTAAAAGTACGGAAGTCGTCACTGTTCCTACTCCTCCGGGCACGGGAGTAACAGCTTTCACTTTATCTTTTACATCATCAAAATCAACGTCGCCGCATAATTTTCCGTCAAGCATATTAATGCCTACGTCGATAACGGTTTGGTCGGGATTTGTGAAATCAGAAGTTATCATTTTTGCGACACCCGCGCAGGATATCAGTATATCCGCCGTTTTACATTCGTTTGCGAGATTCAGCGTTTTTGTATGGCAAATCGTGACCGTTGCATTTTTATCAAGCAGCAGCATTGCGAGCGGTTTCCCCGCAACTAAACTTCGACCGACAATCACGGCTTTCTTACCCGATACGTCGATTCCGTAATAGTCGAGCATTTCAATTACACCTTGGGGTGTACAGGGGGCATATCCCTTTTTATTGCCCGCAAAAACGTTGGCGGTATTAACTATTCCCATACAGTCTACGTCTTTATCTTTGGATATAATAAACGTTATTGGCTCTAAAGAAAGATGTTTCGGCAAAGGTCGGAATAATAATATTCCGTGCACAGTTTTGTCATGATTAAGAGACGTTATCGTTTCTTCGAGTTCATTCTGAGATACGTCAGCCGGCAGAACAGTTATTTTAACTTCGGCATTAACTGCGGAAAACCGTTTTATTATTCCTTTTTCGTAGGATATATCGTCGTCCCGTTCGCCGATTCGCACTGCCGCGAGTCTGGGGGTAATCCCTTTAGTTTTTAATATTCCGGTCTGCGTTAAAAAATTTTCGTTCAGCATGTTCACGACCGGCATACCTTTTAATTCCTGCATAATTATGACCTCAATTCATCGCTGATTTTTTGATATACCGCGTCGCATCGTCTTACGCCGTCGCTGAATATAGCCTCTGCTTCTGCATTTACCTGAGTTGCGTAATCCCGGTTTTTCATCAGTTTAGTGTTAATATAAACGTTCATTATTGCGCTTTCTATAGCGCAACGGCAGGCTGAAGCCGCGACTGCAACATCGCTTATCAGAAGCCTTGAGCCTTTTACGTAAAGGCTTTCTATAATATCTACAATAACCGATATTTCTGTTAATATTTGTATTGGCACGGAACACGCCGCAACAAGCGCGTTTTCGAGTATTTCATCTCTGCCCGTCGCATCTTTTGGAATACCGTAAGCGGCGGAAAGAGGCTCAAATACTTCGGCGTCCTTTTCAATCAGGTCCAACAGTTTTGGAACCGATATTGATGTAAATCTAAGGATTTCGTCAATATCCGCCTGATATTCCATATATTTTTTCTTTCCAGATGTCAGGTTTGCCACCATGGAACATAATGCCGCGCTTACTGCGCCGATTAGTGCGCTTGCTCCCCCTCCGCCGGGTATTGGATCTTTCGAAGATAGTTGTTGTATAAAATCTGCAAGTAATTCTTCATGTATGTTTTTCATAATTTCTCCTTTTTCTACGGGCGGCATATTACCGCCCCTACAAATTTATAATATCTTAAAAATATGTATAATTTTGAAAGTAATTTATGAAAATTATTTATTTAACGTTCATATTTTTCTATTAAAATTGAGTTAATATTATGCTGAAAGTCGATTAAAAATTATATTGAAAGGATAACCCATATGAATAAAATGAAAAAAATAGCGTTGATTGGCGTGATTGTTGTTCTTCTGCCTTTGTTTTTGGCGTGCGGAGGCAGCAAAAGCAATACGGACAATAATAAATCAGACACGTCCGCCGTCGATATATCCGACGGCGCAAGCCAAAATACGACAACCGCCGAAAATATATTCGACGGCCTTGACGAAAAAACATATGACGGAAGAGAGTTTAACATCATGTCCAGAGCGTCGCAGGTTGCGCAGTTTTCCGTCGAAGAAGAAAACGGGGACGTTATAAACGACGCAGTATTCAAACGCAATCAGACAGTAGAAGATAAATATGACGTAAAAATAAACGTTATACCTGTTCCCGGGGAATGGGGGGATCAGGATACTTTTATAAATACGCTGAAAGCTTCAATCATGTCCGGCGACGGAGCATATGATTTGGTTGACGGCTACGAGGCGTATATAGGCAATATGATAAGCGCGGGCTTATATCTTAATCTTCTCGACGTCCCGCATTTGCGGCTGACTGAACCGTGGTGGTCACAGAACGCCGTCAACGAACTTACGATAAATGGAAAACTGTATATTGTGCCCGGCGATATAACCACAAATCTTTGGGAAACTATTTACGTGATATTTTTTAACAAAGGAATGCTTAAAAATTTCAATCTTGACGACCCGTATACTCTCGTAAAAAATGGCGAATGGACGCTCGATAAAATGATTGAGATGTGTAAAGGGGTATCGGCAGATTTAAACGGCGACGGCAAAATGTACAGCGAAGACCGGTACGGCGCGCTGTTTGACGACGATTTGTTTTTCAACAATTTTCATAATGCGTTCAATATTCCGACAACATTGAAAGATGATAAGGGCGTGCCGTATTTTAATCTCGGCTCGCCGGAAGTGTTAAATTTGGCGCAGACAATGTATAATCTCGCGACTTCTACGGACAGTATGACATACACCGGTCAAAATCCTGATTTCAAAAAATTAATAAGTTCCAATCAGTATGACCAACTGCTCGCTATGGTTCTCAATATGTTCGCCGACAATCAGATTTTATTTTTCCCGACGACATTAAGCGACGCGGAAAAGTTAAGAGCTACTGAAACGGATTTTGGTATACTGCCGTACCCTAAACAGACAAAAGACCAGGCTCAGTATAAAACTTCGTCACGCGACCAGCATACTATGTTCGGAATACCTGTTGACGTAAAAGATGTTGACTTTACCGGACTGATAACTGAAGCGTTATGTGTTGCAAGCAATAAAATCGTTGTTCCCGCATATTACGATATAGCGTTAAAGAGCAAATATGCTAGAGACGACGAGTCCAAAGACATGCTTGATATTATCCGCCAAGGCTTGAGTTGCGATTTCGGAATAGTATTTTCATCTCAGCTTGGCAATGCCGGCTGGATGGTTCGCACATGCGTAAATGACGCCTCGTTCAAATTTGCGTCAGAATACGACCAGAACATAAATAAATATCAGAAAGCTCTCGATACATTTCTGGCTGCTTTTCAATAAACAAATAACCGGAATAGTGCAAAAAACGCTGTTTTATCGCGGCGTTTCTTTGATATATCTATAAATAAGTTTTTTGAAATTTTCACAGCACTTTAGATAAAAAATCCACTAATCGCGGGTGTTTGGGGGATGTGAAAAACTGCTCCGGCGGAGCTTCCTCCAAAATCTGACCTCCGTCCATAAACAGCACGCTTGTCGCCACTTCTTTGGCAAACCCCATTTCATGCGTCACCACAATCATTGTCATGCCGTCGGCGGCTAAGTCTTTCATCAGCGATAAAACCTCGCCCACCATTTCGGGGTCTAAAGCGGATGTTGGCTCGTCAAACAGCATAACGTCGGGATTCATAGCCAATGACCGCAAAATGGCAATGCGCTGTTTCTGCCCGCCCGAAAGCATATTCGGGTAAGTTTCGGCTTTATCCAACAGACCGATACGGGTCAGCAGAGCGTCCGCGCGGCGGTTCGCTTCTTCGCCGCTCATTACTTTAAGCTGAACCGGCGCCAATGTGATATTATTTCTCACGGTTAAATGCGGGAATAAATTAAAATTCTGAAAGACCATGCCCATTTTCTGCCGCACCTGATTCAGACGTTTATTCGCATGGGTAATATCCTCCCCGTCAAAAACAATTTGTCCGAAAGTCGGCTGTTCCAGAAGATTAAGGCAGCGCAGAAAAGTGCTTTTGCCGGAGCCGCTCGGACCGACAATAACGATTTTTTCGCCTTTATTAACAGTGTAATTAATGCCTTTCAATACCTCAATTTCACCGAAACTTTTATGTAAATCTTTAACGCCTATTACTTCTGTCACTTTTTGCCAGCCCCCTTTCAGCGATTTTAAGCAGTTTAGTCAGGCAAAGCACCAAAATAAAATAGACCAACGCGATAAACAGAAGCGAAAAATACGGTTCCAAAGTGACGGAACGCACATTCTCGCCCGCCCTTGCCAAATCCCTTATCGCAACATATCCGGCAACCGATGTTTCTTTCAGCAGCGTGATAAACTCGTTGCCCAACGCCGGCAGAATGTTTTTAACCGCCTGCGGCAGTACGATAAGCGTCAGGGTTTTTAAAGCGGACAATCCAAGCGAGCGTCCGGCTTCAGTCTGACCGATATCGACGGCTAAGATCCCGGCGCGGATAATTTCCGCCACATATGAGCCTGAATTGATACCGAACGCCAGAACTGCCACAATCAAACCGTTGTCGACGCTTTGGAAAACGATATAATACATGATTAAAAGCTGGACTACAATAGGCGTGCCGCGGAATACCGCCAAGTACGCGCCAAACACAGCATCGATGATTTTCAGGCGGCCAGTCTGCGCATGATATACGCGCACCATCGCCACTATCGAACCGATTATTACGCCGATTGCCGCCGCGCCTACCGCTATTATAAGCGTATTGCGGAAACCTTCCAAAAACAGCTTATAACGGTCTGCTTCGACAAAAGTAATATGAATTTGATAAGTCAGCCAATCCCATACTTGTTTCATAATTTTTTAATTTTCTCCCAAAATATACGATTTTTATTCAGACAGAAAGTATAGGCGGACGAATTGCCGAACTCTGTTCAGCATGTCCGCCCATACAAATAAAAATATACATTAATCGTTATTGAGAAAATTGAACCATCCATTCGGGAATTTTCCCATCTGCTTTGAGCTGTTCAATCACCTGATTTATTTTTTCCACTAAATCCTCGTTGCCTTTCGGAACCGCCACTCCATATTCTTCGGAAGCGGCACTTCCGTTTTGATAAACTAATTCTATTGCCTGAATGTCGGCGTTCTGCGACACAATATTTTCCGCCACATACTGGTCCATTACTACGGCGTCAATTCTTCCCGCGTTCATGTCCAATACTGCCTCCATTGCGCTGTTATATTCTTTAATTTGCGTGTTTTTGTTATATAAAACTCCCGCATTGCCATTATCGTCCTTACTTGTTTCACTGTCCATTAAAAACTGACCTGTGTAGCCTTTCGCCACTCCGACTCTTTTTCCGGCTAAATCTTCCATAACTGCAATGGTCGAATCATTCGGCAGAATTAAATATTGCACAGATTCGATATACGGTTCCGAAAAATCCACGCTTTTCTTCCGTTCATCCGTAATAGTAAAACCTGAAATTGCGATATCGCCCTTGCCGCCTTTTATAGCCATTAAAATCGAGTCAAAATTTGCCTCTTTAAACGTAGCCGTCACGCCAAGTTCCGTTGCAATAGCCTTGGCAATTTCAATATCCACTCCCTTAACCCCGTTGCCGTCTGAGGATTCAAAAGGAGGAAAATTGGGGTCGGTGTACACCACAATTTCGCCTTTACTTTGAATTTTTGCCAGTTTGCCGGTCGCAGACGCACAGCCGGCTGCTGTAAATATCGGTAATACGATTAGAAATAATAAAATAAATACTGAAAATATTGAAAATTTCTTCAACAGAATCACTCCTTATGTATTTAATATAATATATAGTATATCATATCGAGTGAGGAAATGCAACTAATTTATCTTATTTTCTTCTGCATTTCTTCTGCCGTGTATAGTTACACTTAATTGTCAGTGGTTATTCAAAAAATTCACAAAATTACGTTATTTATTTTACATATTTCTGTTATATTTTATGATATAAAATGAAGTTTGTTTTAAGTTTACATTAATAATACTTAAATTAAATTCGATAATTTAGGAAAATAAATTAAGTTACAAAGGAGATTTTGATATATGGGTTTGATTCAAATGGCTGCCAACGCTATAGGCGGAGTAGTCGGAGCGGGCGTCAATTCTGTAGGGGGAGTTTTAGCCGACCAGTGGGTTGATTTTATAACCTGCGATTCTTTGTCGGACAGTAATCTTATGGCTGTAGGCAAAAAACCACAGCAGTCGCGTTCGGTAAATAATAAAGGGTCGGAAAATATAATTTCAAACGGTTCAAAAATCAATGTCGCCGACGGTCAGTGTATGCTGATAATCGAGAACGGAAAAGTCGTTGATTACTGCGCGGAACCGGGTCAGTATGTTTATAACACCCAGCTTCAGCCGTCTCTTTTAGGCGGCGGATTAAAAGATTTAAAGAGCAGTTTTATGCAGATAGGCAAGAGATTTGCCGCCGGAGGCGCGCCTACGGACCAGCAGAAAGTCTATTATGTAAATACTAAGGAAATAATAAACAATAAAATAGGCTGGGGTAAAATCCCGTTCAGACATTACGACCCGGATTTCGACAAGAGCATAGTCGTGCAGGTTCAGGGATTCGGAATGTACACTTTCCACGTCTCAGACCCGCTGCTGTTCTATAAAAATTTGGCGGGCAATATTACGGACGTTTATACAAAAGATACTTTGATGATGACAATGAAAGCCGAGATAATGTCCGCGTTGAACCCTGCCTTAGGGAAAATCGCGATGACAAAAATACCGTACGATCAGTTGACGATGTATCCCGAAGAATTGGGCAAATATGTAAATGAAGCAGTCGGACCGAAATGGGGCACCGACAGGGGTATAGAAATCAAATCTTTCGCTGTCGAGAGCATAACCGTCGACGACGAATCGGCGAAGAAAATCGCACAGCTTCAGGAAACTGCGATACATACCGATCCGGGTATGGCAGGCGCAAGATTAGTCACGGCGCAGGCTAACGCCATGGAAGACGCGGCTAAAAATCAAGCCGGAGCCATGACCGGTTTCATGGGGCTTGGCATGGCGCAGGGAACCGGCGGTTCAAACGCGGCGGCGAGTTTATTTAACATGGCTAAAGAACAAAAGGACGAAAAGCAAGCTCAACAGGCACAGCAGATGCAGTCAAATAATGCGGCGGCAGACGCGTGGACGTGCGCCGCCTGCGGTCATGTAAGCACGGGCAAGTTCTGCGAGGAGTGCGGCGCGAAGAAACCCGAAAACACGGGAACATGGACGTGCGGTTGCGGGGCGGTTAATACTGGGAAATTCTGTTCTGAATGCGGTAAGGCGCGCCCGGAGAAAATCGTCTGCCCGAAATGCGGCTGGACTCCGGAAGACCAATCTAAACCGCCGAAATTCTGCCCCGAATGCGGCACGAAATTTTAATGAGGTAATTAATGAATGAAAAATTTTTTCACGGAAGCAATGATAAATGGAGACATATGGTATAGGCTTAGACAGTCAAAAGAAAATTTTATACCGCTGATAAAATATATCTATGAAACTAATAAATTAAAATTTAATGAAGCGTCTGTTAATCATGAACCTCCTTACGCAGTATTCCGTGTAGAAAACACTATCGTCAAGATATTCAATCCCCCGGAAGCTAAATTTTGGAATGAGCCAGAGTATGACACCGAATTAAAAGCGATGAAATTCTGCAAAAATTTAGGTGTTCTTACTCCCGATATAATCTGTAACGGGATAGTTTATGACAGTATATATAGTTTCCCGTATATTGTTATGAATTATATTGACGGAGTTGATGCAGAAAAGGCTATGCCTGCTTTTAATCATGCTGAAAAAGTAGAATTTGCATTGAAGTTAAAAGAATTGAAAAACAAAATAAGTTGTGCGGCTGGCATAGAAATAATGCGTTGCGATGACCCTGACAGGATAAATCATAATCTATGGAATCATATGCCAGAACCGTTCAAAGAAGAAAGAAAACGTTATATAGCAAATGCCAATTTTTCGGAATTTGTATTCAATCATGGCGATTTAAATGACAGCAATATTATTATAGACAAACAAGGACGTTTGAATTTGATTGATTTTGCCGAAAGCGTTATTGCGCCTTCTTGCTATGACTGGGGAAGCATTTTATATTGTTTGGGTTATGAGCCCGTTATGATGGACGTATTTTTTGGCGATTATAAAAATGACAGCTTTTATGAAATGCTAACGGCTTCATATATACTGCACTTTTGGGGCGGGGTTCATATAGGAGAGATTGCCAATGATATTGGTATTGACATTGCCGGTATTACAAGTATAAATGCGTTAAAAAATATGCTTATTAAATGGCTTGATATTAAAATGTACAGATAATACGCATTTTCTACACTATATCAAAATATATTTTTAACATAGCTTTTTTTAAATTGCAAAAAACATTAAAATTCAAGCGGAGATTTATATATGGTAAAATCATTAAAATGTCTGAATTGCGGTGCGGATTTGAAATTTAATCCCACTTTGCAAAAATGGAAGTGCGAATGGTGCGATTCGGAGTATACGGAAAAAGATCTAGACGTGGGTGCTGAGGGTACAAACGCGGCGGCGGACAATTCCAATGACACGGTGGAATTTATGTCGGACGCCGACACAAAAGTCTACAAGTGCAGTTACTGCGGCGGCGAAGTGTTTACGGATAACGTCACGTCCGCCACTTTCTGCGTTTACTGCCAAAGACCGATAACTTTGGGAAGTCAGTTGTCCGGCGTATTCAAGCCCGACGTAGTCATACCTTTCCAGAATACAAAAGACGAGGCGTTAAGCGCATTTAAGAATTATCTGAAAAATAAAAGGTTTGTTCCCGATGCTTATAAAAGCGACCAGAATATAGAAAAATTAACCGGGGTTTACATACCGTTCTGGCTTTATAACGGCGACGTTGGTTTTAACATGCAGGGCGAGGGCGATATAGTGACAGTAAGACGAAGCGGCAATTATGAGATAACAAAAACGGACGTTTTCGGCGTTTCGAGAGAAGGGGCAATACATATAGAGGATATTCCGGTAGACGCATCGTCGAGAACTCCCGACGATATAATGGATTCAATCGAACCTTTTGATTTTTCAAAACTTACTGAGTTTTCGTCAAATTATTTGTCGGGATTTTTAGCCGAAAGATATGACGAGGATAGAAATCAGGTTTATGACAGGGCAAAGGAGAGATTTGACGGTTCTGCTGAAAATAAAATAAAGGCGAGTTTACACAAATATGCTATTGTCAGAAGAACAGTAGATAAAAAGCGCGTGGATAATGTATCGTCCAAATACGGATTACTGCCTGTATGGATACTGTATTCGAATTTTAAAGACAAACAGTATATATACGCGATGAACGGACAAACAGGCAAAATCATAGGGAATTTGCCTATAGACGGTGGGAAAGTATTCAGATACGCCGCGTTGGTTTTCCTGATATCAGGTGTGCTGTGCGGTTTGGCAGATGTAATATTTCAGTTATTATCTTGATTGCGGGGTGTGAATATGCGAAATTTTAGAAAGTATTTCAGATTAAGTATTATAATTGTTATATTGATGTGTTCGGCAATTCATGTTTCTGCGGCGGCGAACGGCAATGAGTGGGACACATACGATTACAGCAGGTTTAATAATTCTACTTATATATACGATATAGGCAATAATTTTAAAAATGTAGATTTAAATCAATATAATCAGATTTTAAGTCAGATGAGAGATAAATACGGAATAACATACACTTTTATTGTAGTGGACGATTACAGCAGTAAAATGGATGAATTGGCAGATTATATATGGGAACATGCCGGTTATGACGGAGATTATATCTCTGCGGTTATATCTTCTGAAAGCAGGAATTTATACGTATATACTTTAGGCAAGGGAATAGATGTAATGAACGACAATTATGTAAACGGGATGTTGGACACTTTGACGGTCAGCCTGAAAAACGACGATTACGACGGTGCGTTAGACAGTTTTATAGACTTAGCCGCAAAAATGACCGACAGTTATAATACAGATTCCCCGGGTGTCACAGACAGATTCGGCAACGTTATAAACGTCACGGGGACTGATGTAGGGCAAATAGTGTTAGTAGGTATTGTAGGCGGAATTATATTTGCAATTATTTTGACAAGTGTGCAGTTAGGGAAACATAAGCCTGTTAGAAAAGCTACAAACGCAGACTATTATGTCAAAGACGAAAATGTCAAAATGGAAGTTGTCCGCGACGTATATATGCGGTCACACGAAACCAGGACGAGAATACAGACCAACACTTCAGGCGGCGGCAGAAGCGGCGGAAGTATATCCAGCGGCAGTTCCGGGCGCAGTCACGGCGGCGGCGGAAGAGGATTTTAGGAATAAAGGGCGGATTTCCGAATTTGAAATCCGTTCTTTTATATTGCCGCGCAATTAATCATTGCTTTACTTTATATATTTATTGATTTATAATATTAGATAATAAAAATATTTATAAGAAAGTTCGAGGTAAAATGTGTATGAATATATTTAAGTGTACAAAATGCGGCAGAATGCTGAACGGGTTTATCCCGGAAAAATGCGAATGCGGGTTTGTTGCGCCCGTTATAAACGGAGTATATCAGTTTACAGACGATAAACCTATATCTGTTGACGGCGACGGTTTGAAATGGTTGGGATATGAAAATGTAGGCGAGAATTATGAACCCGGATATTATTACGATAAAGATAACGAAGTGGGAATCGGAAATTCTGATAAGCTCACGGAATATTTGGGCAACGGTAAAGTCATTCTTGATTTAGGCGCGGGATTAGGCGGTTCATCTATTTCGTTCGCGTTATCCGGTTTACAGGCAATTGCCGCCGATATATCACAAACTATGCTGGAAACTGCCGTGAAAAGAGCGCAAAAACATAATACGCCGGAAGATAAAATTATATTTGCGCGTATGAACGGTTATAAACTCGAATTGGCGGATAACAGTGCTGACGCCGTTTTGGCTATGGATGTGCTTCATCAGGTTGACCGCCCCGAATCGATGGTGGCCGAAATAAAACGAGTATTGAAACCCGACGGTTATTTTCTGCAATACGGCAACAATAAAGATCTGCCATATACAGGAAAACAAGTAGCGGCAAACGCGAAATATGGCGAAGCATATAAGAATATTGAGGCTTTTTATGATAAACTTATAAAAAAAGCAGGTTACGGAGAGAGACCATTTACAACTATGGACAAAGCGGCAGAATGTATAAAAGAAAATTTTGTCGAATTTATGAATATAAAAGATACTGGCATATATGGAGCAAATAACATGGAATGGACGTTAAAAATGGGGCTGCACAAAATCAAAACAAGAGCAAGCGGTGTAAAGCAGTTAATCCCCGATGAAATACATAACGAAGCATGGGCAAAAACAGACAAATATGCGAAAAGAAAATACGGCGAAAATTATGAGGATATTACCAGATACTACAATTTTACAGGCAGTATGACTTTATACAAACTTCGCGGGCAGTAAAAATTTTATTTTAATTTTGCAAAACAAGAATAATCATAGAAAAAACATAAAAAATATATACAGCAATATGTTAAAAATTTGTGAAAAATTATTCTTGGAGGTAAATAAAAATAAATGAAGTTTAAAAATAAAAAAATAATCTTACTTGTTTTTGTAATAATCAGTCTGCTGAATATTGTCGTTTCGGCAAATTCTGCGCCGAATCTCGCCGAAAACAAAAATTACAGCTGGTATTCCGTACCTGTTCCCGAAAATAAACAGCCCAATTTTGACGTAAATTTAGACGAAATAAAAAAATACGGCGCGTACGCTTTGGGAAATAAAGACGATAAAGTCATATATCTCACTTTTGATTTCGGGTTTGAAAACGGCAACGTGAAAAAATGTCTCGACGCGTTAAATGCGTACGGCGTCAAAGGCTCGTTTTTTATACTTGAAAATGTAGTTAAAAGAAATCCCGAATTGCTGAAAGAAATTGCCGACAGCGGTCATATTATCGCAAATCATACGATGAAGCATAAAAATATGTGCTATATAACGGATTTTGCGGAGTATGAAAAAGAAGTAACAGGACTTGAAAAAATGTATGAAGAAGCAACGGGACATAAAATGTCTAAATATTTCAGACCGCCTCAGGGCGAATTTACAAAACAAAATTTAGAGTATAATCAAAAACTCGGCTATAAAACGATATTCTGGAGTCTTGCTTATAAAGACTGGGACAATAATAATCAGCCTGACCCGGACGCGTCAATTCAAAAAATATTAAAACGCACGCACAACGGCGCAGTCGTTCTGCTTCACCCGACGTCAAACACAAACGCTGCGATTCTTGACACCCTTATAAAAGAATGGAAAAAGCTCGGCTACAGATTCGGCACTCTCGACGAGCTGACGGCGTAGAAAATATAAACCGTAAGGGCGGGGTTTTTCCGCCCTTGAAATTTTTGTAAATTAATTATTAAAAATCTCTTGACAAAAAAAATATATTGTGGTATAATCTTGTATTGTAAAAAGAAGTAGAACTTCTCCGTTCTCACCATACACTTATGGTTGTATTGGTTAATATTATTAATTGTTAATTATATATGTGCGGGGAAGTGTCGGAATTTGTAATTTCGGCGCATTTTTTATTATTTTATTAATTTATTTGTTTTTTATTTTTGGAGGTGCTTTATAATAAGTACAAGAGAACTTTCTATCAATAATGAGATCAGAGCGGTTCAGGTGAGAGTTGTGGACAGCCAGGGAGCCCAGCTCGGCGTTATGAAGACAAGAGACGCGCTGAATATGGCATTGGAAAAAGGGATGGATTTGGTCGAGATTGCGCCTACAGCCCAGATTCCTGTGTGCAGAATTATGGACTACGGCAAGTATAAGTTTGAAAAAGCTAAAAAAGAAAAAGAAGCTAAGAAAAAACAAGTTGTCGTAGAAACAAAAGAAATACAGCTCACATGCCGCATAGGCATACACGATTTTAACACGAGGCTCAGCCAGACAAGAAAGTTTATCGAAGCGGGAAATAAAGTAAAAATCTGCTTGGAATTCGCAAAAGGCAGAGAAATGGCCCATATGGAATTCGGTTACCAAATGCTTGAAAAATTCGAGCAGGCTTGTCTTGATTTCAGTATTGTAGAAAAAAAACCGGTACGCGAGGGGCGGAAAATAACTATGTTTATCGCGCCAAAAAAAGTGAAACCAGAGCCGGCTTCCGGTATTTCCAATAAAAATACCGATAAGCAGGATTTTAAAGGAGATGATAATCAAAATGACAGCGACATTAATGACGACAACGAAAATAACGGCTCAGTCGAAATTACTAATACTAATGAACCCGAAACAGAAGACGCGGAAGAAAAGGTTTTAAAATGAAGCCTGCGCCGTATTTTTTAATTATACGCAGAGAAATATATTAAGGGGATTAAATTAATATGAAAAAAATTACGCGCACTATATGTATATTGCTCATAAGCATATTTGTTATTGCAACAATGTTTTCATGCAGCAATTCCGGCAATAAAAACAGCTCGGACAATAACAACACCCAAAACAATGGAAACGGGGCTAACGGCGCAACAGAAGAAACGACGCAAGCCAACGCCTCTGATATAGTGGCGGGGCTTCCCGCTGCAGACTACGGCGGATATCAGTTCAATATCTGGACGTCAAACTGGTTTAACGCCACTCTCGAAGGTCGGCAGGCTCCTGATGAAGAACAGACGGGAGAGCCGATCAACGACGCTCTCTATACGCGCGACCAGCTTGTAGAGGCAAAGTATAACATTAATATTCAATACACTCTGATAGAGGATTACAGTCAGTTCACCACAAAGGCGTCAAACTCCGTAAAGGCGGGAGACGACGCGTTCGATTTTGCTATGGGAGATATGATGAATGTGACGAAAGGGCTCGCTCAAACCGGAGCTATATATGATTTTAACACGATACCGCACGTCGATTTGACTCAGCCGTGCTGGAGCAAATACGCAATCCGCGATCTTACTATAGACGGCAAATTCTATTTCCCGACGGGCGATATAACCGCGAGATACCCAGGATCGCAATATGTGCTGCTCTTCAATAAAAATCTGTTTACCAATATGGGTCTTGATTATCCGTATCAGTCGGTGCTCGATGGCAAATGGACGCTTGACGCATTCGAAAGCCTGATAAAAGACAAGACAAAAGATTTAAACGGCGATGGAACACTCGATAAATCCGACTTTTACGGATTTTACGGATACCAAAGTTCGTATTTATTATATGCCGGCGCCGGCGGGTCGATTATCAAAATACAGGACGGAAATCCGGCGTTTAATGTGAACAATGACACGGCAAATACCATTATGGACAAATTGGCGTCTTTTATGGGTAATTCCGCGTATATGTACTATACGACGAATTATCAGAGCTATGAAGAAGTGACAATGTTTAAAAACGACCAGTTATTGTTCCTGCCGCAGACAGGCACAAATATATCTATGTTCAGAGATATGAACTCAGATTTCGGCATAATTCCGATGCCCAAATATGACGAAAATCAAGCCGACTATTATTCGTACTGTCAGCCGTGGGGAAGCGCGGCGGTATGCGTCCCGCAAACAAATTCAAATATAGACCGCACAGGCATGATTATAGAGGCGCTTGCCATGGCGGGCAGATACACGTCAACTCCGGCGGCATACGACGTCACTCTTAAATCAAAATATTCGAGGGACACCGACAGCGAATCGATGCTCGATATAATTTTTGCCGGTTCGTGCTACGATTTTGGAGATATCTACAACTGGGGCGGAATTTTCGACAGTTTTGTCGCCACCTTAGATAAGGGACAGAGTTTTACATCAAAATTTGAAGCGTTACAAGGCACAGCGCAGGCGGCTATGGACAAAACGGTAGCAATATTTACGGGTGCGCAATCATAATAATTTTAGATATTAATCTACTGAGCTGCGCTCAGTGTTTATAGTTTAATATAAATAAATTTTTAAAGAAAGGATTGATGTAAAAATGAACAAGATAAAAACTCACAAGTCGGCTGAAAAACGTTTTAGTTTCACAAAAACAGGAAAAATAAAATATATGCGTCAAAACAGACGCCATCAGGTTCATCTCAAGGACACCAAACGAATAAGACATCTTAAAAAAGGAGCATATATCAGCGAAGCGAACGCAGACGCTATAAAAAAGCTTATGCCCTATTCGTAAATATTTTAAGTATTAAGTATTGTTATGATTAGTTCAGTTTTCAGGTTAATTGAGAGGAGTAAAAATTTTATGGCAAGAATAAAAGGCGCAGTTACAACGCGCAAAAGAAGAAATAAAATGTTAAAAGCCGCTAAAGGATACTGGGGAGCAAAATCCAAGCATTTTAAGATGGCTAAACAGGCAGTGATGAAAAGCGGCAATTATGCTTTTGTCGGCAGAAAACATAAAAAAAGAGATTTCAGAACGCTTTGGATAACAAGAATTTCAGCTCAGGCAAGAATAAACGGGATAAATTATTCAAGATTTATGAACGGTCTGAAAAAAGCGGGAATAATGCTGAACAGAAAAATGCTATCGGAAATTGCTATTTCTGACAAAACCGCGTTCGCGGCGTTAGTTGAAAAAGCTAAAGCGGTTCTTTAAATTAAATATTATGATTTGAAAATTACTTTTCTTGACAGTTCTCAATATTTTGGTAGAGAGGAGAAAAGTAATTTTTTAAATTATTTAAGGAGATATATTGTTTGGGAAATGTGAATTTTATTTCGAGCAGAAACAATGATTTTATAGTTGAAACTGCGAAACTGAAACAGAAAAAATACAGAACTGAAAAAAATTTATTTTATGTCGAAGGCGTAAAATTATTGAAAGAAATTTTGGGGTCAAAGTATAAATCAAAAATAAAAAGTATAATCGTTGAGGAAAGTATTTTTAACGACACAG